>Ga0209208_10003945_pt1 | contig 21172 bp, 11 predicted proteins | sample S1TSphfallax_3_FD_187694 | JGI IMG/M metagenome (GOLD analysis project Ga0209208, IMG submission 187694) | Host-associated microbial communities from peat moss isolated from Minnesota, USA - S1T2_Fd - Sphagnum fallax MG (SPAdes) (version 2) | ecosystem: Host-associated > Plants > Peat moss >...
AAAAACAAAGACCCCAAGTAAATTCACTTGCATTATGCGATTCCACTGCAAATGGACTCTCCACAACACCAGCATTACCTTTAGAAATCCTCAATCAAGTAGTAAAACTATTTTCCCTTCCAAAAACCAAAACAAAAGTCCGCACAGATTGAATCAACTCCAATGTAAAGAATGCATGTGAAGTTCACAGACTTCACAGTCATGTGTGGACTTTTCTTATAATGCAACTCATGTGTGCTCCATCCAGCTGCCCCAAGAGGAAGGAAGGATTGGGGAAGCCCACAAGGAATAGAGATATGGAAATGGTGTAGCTGAAGATGAATGTCAGGGGAAAATTGCAACATGTGAAAAAAAAAATCATGGCATCTTAAGATAGATGGTGAATAAGTAAAGGGGATGATCAAGAGAGGACCCAACCAAATGATAATAATAATAATTTTAAATTTTCTTTAAATCAGAAAGAAAAAAGAAAGAAAGAAAGGAAAAAAATCCTCAAGAATGAGACAGAACAATTCACCTAAAGAAGAATTTGCATTGTTGCTCTTGGCTACCACCTAACAGCCAGCTCCAAGGAATGTGACATGTACTTTCAAAAGCCTACCCAAGATAGAGAAGAGAAGAACCAGAGTGAGTAGATTCATTCTTTTTTCTTCAGTAAGATATCAAACCCTATCTGCAAAAACAAAGTTTCCAATACCCGAACCCCCATCATAAGAAAATCTCAGAACACTTCTGTAAAAACCGCAACATTCTTCCTTTGATTGCAACAAATCGTACATCGTAGACCTCCACACCAAAAAATTCATTTCATTTTTATTTTATTTTTAAATTGTTCGGGGGCATATAATAATCTTCTCAACCCTAGCAAATTGCAGTAGAATTCAAAACAACATGACCCAAAACAGCCCCCTCTCTCCAGACCCTATCAGAACTTCCCAAGATTTCTCCTACTCCCATGTGTGTGTTTTTTTCACGCTCAAACCAGAGCCGGAAACTACACAGCATTACGCGTGTCACAAACCCAAAACCCACCAGCATTTTTCCCATTCCTTATTGCAATTGCTCTCATTTCAAGCTCTACTTCCCATTCTCTCTTTCTTTCTCTCTACACCGCCAACAACCCATCATCCACAACAACAAACCCCGGAAAACCAAAAGAATTTGCGATCTCACCAGATCTGGTTATTTTCTGACAAACTGAGGAAATGGGTTTTGAGGCAACTTGCGATCCGCTGTCATTGACTCGAAAATTGCGAGCCAGGAATCGCAGCAACCTGCCAAGAAAGACATCGTCGCTCGGGACCATGGGAGAAGAAGACAAGAGAAGAGAAGGGGAGCAAGCGCGGGGGACAGAGAGCGAAGGACTCTCTCCGCTGCAAAAGACCCCCTTTGCTTTGCAGTGGCGCTCTAAACCCTAATTTTAAGTCTCACAAAGTGCGTTCTTAAAGGACCGTTGCAGCAGCAGCAGCCCTTATTAAAATAATTATTTTTATTTATTTATTTATTTATATACTCAATTTTCAAATTTTATTAATGTAAGAGAATTTTATGGTGGAAACTTGAAGACAAAGCCATGGCTTCAATCCCAGACCTAGTCCTAGACTCAACCCTAAACCCAAACATAGACCTCAAACATAGACCTCAAATCTAAACCCAATCTTAGATCCATACCTATACCCATAGCTATACCCATACCTAGATCCAACCCTAATTTTTAAGTCCCCAAAAATGTGTTCTTGAAGTATTATTGTGGGCCATACTAATAATAATAATAAAAAACTAATTTTTCAAAAATTGTTGACGGAGAAAAAAAATTAGTTGAATAATAAATGGTCCTAATATATTTTCTCCACCATTAGATCTACCCTACCAGATCGTCAATTAGAAGAGTCTTTTTTTTTTTAATGACTAAACCACCCAAAATGGATGAAAGACAAAACCCTAATTCAATCTCAATCCCAACCCTAGATCCAAACGTAAAACCCAAACCTAGACCCAAACATAGACCCAAATCTCATTCTTAACATACCATTCCAATAACCCTTATTAAAATCATATACTAAATTTCCAAGAAATATTGTTGTGGGAGAAAAAATCCAAAATTGGACAATAAGTGGTCTTTGCACTTCTTTTTTTTCCCATTGGATTGTCAAGTGGAGTTCATTTCTTTGTGTAGGGATCAACCACCAAAATGGTTTAAAACTTCAAACAAATATACTAAATTTTCAAAAAATTATTGTTGAAGAAAACAATTTAGTGCAATAATTAATGGTCTTGATAAATAAATTCCACCCATCAAATCTATCCTTGTTGGATCACGAAATAGAAAAGTTCATTTGTTTATCTAAAAGTTCAACCACTGAAAATGGTTGAAAGATGAAGACAAAACCAACTTCAAACCTAGACCCAAACCTAAACCCAAACCTAGATTTATTCCTAAACTCATTCTAAACTCAAATTTAATACTAATTCCATTACAATTTTGAAATTTTGAAATTAAGCAAATGTTGTTATTTGAGAGTTTATGAAATTGTTTAAATAATCTTGTATTAGCATTAAATGTGACTAAATGACCCATAAGAAACGCATTGCATGGTTAGGGAAATAATCAAGTGTCAAACTTAGGATTGTTGAGTCAAGTAGAGACTTCTTTTAGGTCATTTGATTTTAATTTTTTAATTTTTTTTGTATGATAAAGCCCCAAGGTGGGGGCATTCTGAAAGTAAGAGAAGGTAATAATAGAGTTGAGTCCCATTTTTTGATGTGTTCTCCACCCTTGGGCTTTATCTATTATACAAGGCAAAAGTTAGCACGAACATATGGAGATCATAAGGCATAAGAAGGGGAAGGTTCTTACACCTATAAGACATCTATTTTTTAGGAGTGGGAGGGATTCCCTTTTTATTTTCAAAAAGTAGGCATGAATATTATAAAAGATATTCATGAATATAAAACGCTTTTCAAATACATTAGAATTTTTTTATAAATGTTTTATGTTAATTGTTACATAGGTGTTACCATCCAAGTATGCTTTAAAAGAGTTAAATTTGTATTGAAAATCTTGATAAAGTCAAATTGTAAGCTTTTTGTTTTAGACATTTAAGGTTGTTTCATTGTTATTTTTTCTTAATTGTTGCATATCGACCAATGTTTAAGCATGATGGGAAAAAGAAAATTTTCAAAAAAGAAAAATGAATACATATTAAAACAAATGTACAAGGTTCAATTTGTTTGAAGTATTTAGGGTTTTTCCTTTATTAATGTCTATCATTTTCCTATTATTGCACATGCGTTGTTGTTCAAGCTCAACAAAGATGAGTTAAATATGCATTGAAACAAATTGATAAAACATGAAAACAAATATGTAAACCTCATTATTAACAAAAGATTTTGTTAATCAATTTGTTATCCATCTTTAAGATACGTTCAATTTTAATGAAAGATTTCTTTCTTTCCTTTTGCATAAACAAGTGATGATATTTGGTTTTTGGTTTTTATTAAATGTAGAACTCTTACAAATAAAACATTATAACACCAACACCAAAGACCATCATTTAAATGGTGTCTACAATACAAGTTAGGTGCAAGTTGGTAATGTTGGTCTCCAATTGTTTTGATCCACATGTGCTTTGTTTTGTGTTTGAATTTGTTGTTTTTCACTCCATTAAACCCAACCAACCCAAAACCCACCAATGCACCATCCATTGCAAACTCATTATGATTCAATTATGAATTAACACTAATTAAATTGACATCCATTCCAACTTTCATAGGGTAATTCATTTGCTCTCTATCTTTTCACCTCCAATCTCCCCCTTATTACATGTTTTCCTTAAAACTTCCTTCTTTTGACCTTCAACCTTAGATAACTTCTTACCTACTTGATACCCATTACTTATTTCCTTGTTGTACTTGTTATGTATATTTTCTTCCACCTCTTCCCTACTTTCTACATACTTACCTCTTCCACCTACTATCTCCCAACCCCAAACCATAATCATTGATTTCCGTTGTGATGTAAGTTTTCCATCATTTTGAGTGTTTTTTATTGTGGGAAGTGTGCATGAACTTGAATAAAGCTTGAATAGAAGAGCATGAATAAGAAAATCTTTCATTATAAGAGGCATGCAAGAAGGCATGCTCGTAAAAGGAGAGAAAAACATTGGAGAAGGAGAAGAAAAAGCTTGGAAAATAGGTTTGTGAAAAAAAGAAAAAACTCAAAGTTCATGAAAAAACAGTGTGATGAAATGAACTTGTAAAAGTGAGAAAAAGTACGTCTTTATGAAACCCCAAAAAAAATAAGCATCTTATTATGTACCTTGTTTTTTTTCTCCTTTTAAAATATTTGTTACTTAGAACTTTTGCAACTTTTTTTCAAATTTTTCATTTTTTTTCCTTCTTTTTTTATTACAACATTATTCCTACAATTTTTTATTTCTTGCCACTACTAACACTTCAAAATATTGCACCTTTTTTTCTTTCCCTTCTTTTACCACTACCACATTGAGTTCTTCAAAATCTTTTTACTTCTCTTTTTTTGCCTCCATATTATACCATTTCAAGCTTTCATAGCTCCTCTATTTATTCTTATTATTTTATTATATATATTTTTAAAATTTTACTTATTCTTATTTTAATTATTTTTATCATCTATTGTCACTATTGGGTAAATACACAATAAAATGACCAACGCCTACTTGCTTGATTATTTATTTAAATAAATCAAATCAATATGGCAAAATATCATTGGTTTTTCATGATTAAAAAATTTTCAACCAATTATTAATAAGCCTACGTGCAAAAAGAAAATTTTTTATGACCCAAAATAATGTCACATTATATTATTGTATAAATATACAACAATTATTTTGAAAAAATAATTCATTTAAATCATTTCAAGTCATTTTAAAATAAAGACAAAAAGAAAATTCATATGTTCCATTGTTTTTTCTTTTAATTGGGTACTTTAAAAACATTAAATGCATTTCAAACATTTTCAATTATTTTCATAATATATTAAAAACATAATTAAGTTCATTTCAAACTTATTCAAATGTTTTTATGATATATTTTAAACATTATTGTATAAATGCACCAAGTATTTTATTTATTAATTCAAATGAATATTTCAAAACATGTAAAATTAAACATCAATTACACATTTTATTGGTGATTTATTACATTGAATCAATGTCCTTGTCAAGCTTTTTATGACTATTATTTTTTTCCCTTTTTTTTGTTCCTAATGGAAAAAATATGGTTTTTTGCCAACCATCCAAATTAATTTATCAATTTTCATTGAATTGTTTGCTTAAAGTTCAACCATGCCAACTTATTGTAAGATTATGTTATGTTGTCAAATGCCATCAATTCTAATAATTGTAGTTGCGCACATTGATGAACAATGAATGCCAATTCTAATAATAGCACCAATGGCCCCTTTTGGTCATGAGCAAATGCACATGTGTTGCTTACAACTTTCACCAACCTCCTAATGAATAATGGGGTGTGTTGAAAAAAGGGCCATTGTCCTTATCACCATTTACAATTTGTGTGACCCATGTCAAAGTAAAGTATTCTTACACGCATTTGTCATTTTTTAATTACCACAATCTATTACCGGGACTTTCAATTAATTGGGTTTATGTTTAAGTTATGTGTTAATCATTAAAGGTGGTGGCATTCTTCTTCTTCATGTTTCTTTCATGTGGTTGGTTTGTTAATTTTGTTTCAATTTGTACAACAATATTTGGGACACATTGAAATCTAAAAAGTTTGCAGCTAAAATGATGTGTGATGTTTATAAATAACCAACTTTATAACCACCACCATGCAAAAAAACCAATTGATGAAACAACACATTACCTATCGTCAAAATCATGACATGAATGATTCACATGGTCATTTTGGACAAGATTTTCCTATACATTCGTAAGAAGGTTGTCATGAATGTTAATTTAACTACTTGGTCAAGTTACAATTAATTTAGGTTAATGTAAATAATTACGTTTTAATTCAGAACTTGTTCAAATGTGAACATTGTTTGGGTTATTTGGTGTTTGGGATATAATCTTAAGGGGTGGATTCTGAAGTCACTTTTAATGATTTGAAATTTTTAAACATAACGTGTTTTGTTTTGTAAGTTTTCAAATGTTTTTATGCAAGTTCCTTTGGCACATGGTTTGTGTGTTGTGTTTTCATCATATGTTTTGGGCTTGGATTCATGTTTGTTGCAAGTGAATCTTATTTTAAATCACCAAAAGTTTCACCTTTAGTTTGTTGATGCAAAGATATATCATGTATATTATGCATTCATGCTTTCTATCATATAAACATGAATAACGTTTTTTAAAAGCACATTTTCAAAATCCATAATTTTGAGGGTTCAAAAATACTTTTGAGCACATTGTGCTTAAATTGGTTATAAGAAAAATTCATCGGTTCAAGGCCTTTTACCTTTTTAATCATCAATGTAATACTCTCCAATTTTCAAAAGGAATGGTGCACATTGGTAGAAAAAAAACATTTGAAGAAAATGAAAATTGTCCATTTTCAAGGTTTGAGCACTTTGAACATGCAAAAAGATTTTTTATTTATGTTAAATTTTGAGCATGTAAACTTTGCAATTAATGGAAAATATTCCCAAATTTTTTTTGGTAATCCAAACTATTATGTTTCACTTGTGATCTTTCAAACATACAAAATCGCAACTTTAAAGAGTGTCCATTCATTTGATAATTTTTTTACCCTTGTGCACATTGTAATACACATTTGTAACTACAAGCTCACCATGCGGCGATTACCTTGAAACTAAAACTATGGACAACTGTTGTTGGATGACTATTAAAAGGAACTTATTCCTTTCATTGTTGTTGTACACTAGTTGTTACATTATTGTTTTCTAGTTGGCCCCTAAAGCAATAGGCAACTTGATAATTAGATCACCAAAAAGTTAGACAAATTTACAATCATGTAATTTTTTCAAAACAAACATAGTGTTGTTATTATATTACTATTTAATAACTATAGTTCTAACATAAAATAACATTTTCACAACTAAATAGAACCATTGGGTTCATAATAGTTGCCATAAAGCAAAAAGTTTACAAGGGGCAACTATAAAACTATTATGTAATAACTAGTTGGTAAGGATATTGGAACAAAATTATTATATTCAAATTGAACACTACTTTACATTTGTATTCCCCAATAATGGACAACGATTTATAACTAGATATTACATTATTGGGTCTTGTATAATTGTCTAATAATTATTTAAATTACTAATTACAATTAAGTGGTATTTATTTGTAACTTAGAAATGATGGTGCCCATTTAAAAGTAATTAAACACAAACCAATGTTTTCTTCAATTACGATTATGTGCAGACTATGTAACACCAATTTGCAATTTAATACATTCCATCTCTATACATAAACATGAAATTGATTTAAAATTATATGCACATTAACATTCAAGGTTGGAAAATACATTACAAGAACATATTAAAAGATGTTCATTTCAATTGAACTACAATTTGATTATAAATTTAAATATAATGGGGCGTAAACACACTATGAAGGGGCCCCCTATAAGAAATCTCGACTTTTTTGATTGAAAATTTTGGTAAAGCAAAATCCCCATATGGTTTTTTTGCCCCAACGTCCAACTTGACCAAAGTGCCATTTTGGACAAATTGATTTGGACCCGACCATTTTGATTGGGTTGTTTTGGTTGGTTTTTTTTTACTGGGGTTGTTTTATTAGGTTTTTTTTATTGAACCACCATGATAATAATGTGATTTGGGTAACAACCAAAAATATATATTATTTATATTATTTTATTTAAATTTAATATGAAAATATTAATTAATTAATTACCCTACCTACCCTATCTACCCTACTCTAACCTACCTACCTACCTATTTAATTAATAAACCTAATAATTAATTCAAAAAATTTATTAATTACCTACCAACCTTATGTCCTAGGCTTAGGTTAGGCCACCTAGTTTAACCATTTAGGCTAGGCCAAGTAGCCTAGGTTAGGTGGTTTAATAGGCTTTGCAACCTATGCTACCTAAATAGGTCACCTAAGTAGCCAAGGTAGCCTAGGATGTAAGTGTGGGGACTTGAATTTTTCACCTCCACATTAAGGAGTTAAGTCTTTAACCATTGCACCACCACCATATGATTTTTTTTGGACAACATTTCATAATAAACATAATTTTGGACTAACATTATGTAATCAATTTCCATAAAAAAATTTTCAACATATTGCACTAAATGAACTTGAATTTTCTTACACTACTTACATAAATAGGTAAGTTAATCTAGATAGGTAAAAGGTGCCTATTAATAAATGCATGTACTTAGGTAACATGTAGGTCATAGTCTATTAAACCTTATAGGTACCTACCAATTCTATGCATAACCTACCCATGCTTATGTTATTTAGTAAATTATGTATGTATTTATTAACCTATAATCAATAGATCTAACTTAGGCAGATTAGTAGATAACTTAGTCTATTGAGTAGTTATAAGGTTAAATTACCTACCGAATATTAAGCTAGGTTACTTACTTTATACACTTAAGTGACCTAGGTAACCTAGGTTAAACAATGTATTTACCTAATAGGCCTAGGTTAGATTAACCTAGTCTACTTAAATTATGTACCTATTTAGGTAGCCTAGGTTAGGTTATGTACTTACCTAATAGGCCTAAGTTAAGCTAACATAGGTTACCTAAACTATGTACCTACCTAGTCGGCCTAGGTTAAGCCCCTAGTAGAAATCAGCCAAAATTATAACTAATCCATTTACGACTACATGTGACTTGTAGTTGTTTGTGACTAGATTTGAGAATATTTGCAACTACAAGACCAAATTTCAACTATTTTGGTCATTTTCACAACTATGACACAATTATTAGAAAAAATGCATCCTATTGGTTGGATCAATTTTACATTTATTTTCATCCATTAATAGGTTGATATGTCCCATTAGTCACAATAATCACCAAATTAGTTGCATCATAAAGGTATTCTCCAATGACAACCAGGTATGTTTTTATGTATGTACTAAAATATATATATATATAATATGCATATGTATGTATATTGTTCATATAATGAATTTCAAAATTAATATTTGAACTTTGAAATTTTTATTCAAATATGAAAATTGATATTTCAATTCTTAAAATTACAACTTTAATTTTTAAAAATATATTAGAATTAGAAACTTGAAATTCGAATCTGAAAGTTATTATTTAAATTGTTTAAACACTATTTCAATTTCAATTTTTTTATTTGAATATGATTTTTATATTTTTAAGTTAAAAAAGGCTTATTTGATCTAAAAATTGATATTTGACTTTTAAATTAATATTTTTGAATCCAAAAATTAGTATTTCAATTGAAAAAAATTATTAATTGATTATAAAAATGGACATTTTAATTTTCATATTTTTATATGAATATGAAAATTCACATTTCAACTCTGAAAAATTTGCATTTAAATTTTAAATAATTATTTGATTTGAACTGAAATTTCAATTCCAAATTATTATTTTGGATTCTCAAAATTAATACTTCAAGTCTGAAAAATATTAATTGATTCTAAAAATGGACATTTTAATTTTGAATATTGTTACTTGAATCTGAAAATTAACATTTCAATTCTAGAAATTTTTATTTAAATTCAAAAGCTTTATTTGATCTAAAACTAGATATTTGAATTCTAAATTATTATTTTCCAAACTAAAAATTAGTATTTCAATTGAAAAAACATTATTGAGTCTAAAACTCGACATTTTGATTTTAAATATTTTTATTTGAACTTGAAATTTGATATTTGAATTCTGAAGTTTTAAATTTAAATTTCAAGAAATTATTTGACTTGAAAGTTGAAATTTGAATTGCAAATTATTATTTTGGATTCTTGAAATTAATATTTCAATTCAGAAAACTATTAATTGAGTTCTAAAATGGAAATTTTAATTTATAATATTATTATTTGAATCTGAAATTTTACATTTCAAATCTGAAATTTGATATTTAACGTCAAAAAACTTATTTGATCTAAAAATTATTGAATAACTATTTTGGAATCTTAAATTTATATTTTACTTCAAAAATTTGTTGATTGAGTTTTAGGGGTTTTTTTCTACTAGAATCCATAATAAATCACTTTTATAAATGATTATGTTAATTAAATATAAGTAACACTAAATAATTATTTTTATAACATAGATTTGTATATTTTATAATTTATATTCTTACACTAGAAGAAATTAATTAATGTGATTAATGTGACATTACTTTAAAATCATTGTTATTACTTCAGCTAAGATTTAATTAGTATGTGCATAATTATTTTCTAATTGAACATAACTATCCACACTTTGTAATTTATAATAACTTCAAACCTGAATTAAAGTTTTGAAAAAATTATAATGTAGTTAAAATAGTTGTTTGGCTGATTTTAATTTCACGAATTATTATATAATAATATTATTTAAAAACATTTTGTGATTAATCATCTATGATAAATATTTTATAGTAATTTTACAGTGATTATGAAAACTAATGTTATGTTTAACAAATTATTGTATTTATAGTTAATAATTATTAAGAGAAAAAAATTACTTGACCTATAAGTTTTTTACAAAAATAAATGTAATTATATAATAAGTAATTAATTAGTTGAATAATAATTTTTAAAAATTCGCGTAAGAAATTACTTTCTAATAACAATTGTTAATTTACTACGTATAATTTTAATATAAATAGTTAAAATTCAAATTATAGTCATTAAATTAAGTTTATTTTAATTATATTACATATACTTTGATCAAATTTTTTTAAATAATAATTTTTAAAAAATTAGTTATTTAATTATTTATGAGTAATGTATTAAGATCTTGTGAATAACTAGATAAATAGTTTGTTATTATTTATTGAAGTTATTGTTAATGAATACTAAATATTTGTAGTGTATAATTTATAATTTAGATATATCTATATTTAGTCATTATTAATTAAATGATTATCTAATTTATCTAGTATTTAAATTTTTAAATTTTTTGAAAACTAAGAAAGTAAGGCATGAATAAACTTTTGGAATGACAACTTAGTTTGTGAGGAAGTTGGAACTTCAAAAAATTTCCCACATTGTTTATTCTTCATTCCTATTTTGAACATTTTATAAACAAAGGGGTGTGATCATCTAATTTCACATTAAGAGATTTGTGCACATGGGATGGGCTAATAAAAAGGCTCAACCAAAAACAAAAAAATAAATTATGCACATTTCTAAAGTATTTACCTTCACAATTTATTTATCTACCTAACTAAGTAGGTACCTAGTTTGACCTACACATCTAGGTTGACCTATGTACCTACTTACATAAGTACCTATCTATATGATTAAGTATTTAACTTAGGAAAGTATAACATACCTACTTATTTTTTTATCGAAATAGGTAGGTTGGTATGTAGCCTAAGTTTATAGGCACCTATTTATGTACCTACCTAGGTACCTACCAACCTAATGTTAATAATTTTTATTAAATTATTTTTTAATGCCATGTGCCATACTTACATTGGACCACGTGTCATAATATAATTCATCTAAATATTTGAATTGAACGTTTTAGATTATTTCAAAATAATAATAATTATTATGTTTTAAATAATCAAATATTATGACACATGGCAGCACATCATTTGCCCTCAATTGTGACCAAAATAGTTGCATTTTAGTCAAATGTGACAATACGTTTATCCTTTGTCATTTGCGACTAGTTTATCACATGTGACTTGTTTTCAACAACTAAAAGGATTTTTGCTACAAAATGTCTCTTGTGACTAAAATTTAGTTGTAGAGATTAGTCAAAAATACATGTTTTTCTTCTAGTGAATTACATTAACTATGTACGTACCTAGGTGACCTATGTTAAGTTACGTACCTACTTAATAGGCTTAGATGGCCTAGGTTAGGTTACATACCTATTTAAATAGCCTAGGTTGGGCTACATACCTACCTAGTAGGCCTAGGTGGCCTATGTTAGTTACATATGTATTTAGTAGGTTTAAGTGGCATAGATTAAATTTTTTACCTTGTAAGCCTAAGTGGCCTATACTATGTACGTAATTACCAAGTAGACTTTGATAGCCTAGGTTAAGCTACCTTATACCTAATAGGCCTAGGTGGCCTATGTTATTTACTTATTAGGCCTAGGGTACATACTTGTAGTAGGCCTAAATGAATGGGCTACTTACATGGTTAATAAGTATACCTAGTAAACTTAGGTCACTTATAATACCTACTTACAGGGCTTACACTATTTAGTTATAAGTTATTTAATAATCTTAGGTTATGTCACAAGTAACATATTAAATAGGTTTAGGCTAACCTACTTAGTTAAGTTACTAATTAGGTTATTATTTAACAAATAACTTATTAACCTATTAATTATGCTAGGCTAAATAGGCAGTTTAAGGCTATCCTAACCTACTAGTTATGTTAGTTTAAGTAGGTAGCTTAAGCTTAATAAGTAAGTTAAATCACCAAATGAATATGGTTCATTTGATTAAATGTCAAATCATAATGGTCAATTTAAATAAGGGTCAAATTAGGATGGTCAATTTGACTAAACCCTATCCATTCAATATGGCCAATTTGGTTAAACCATGGCCATTTTGATGGACATTTGTCCATTTTGACTAGATCTTTAGTTTGACACATGGTAAAAAATGTCACTTTAGTCAAATGTATTGGTCAATTGTAACATGTGTTTTTCATGCCCCAAACCTTTAATCAAAATGGACATACCTTTGGGTCAATGTGGACATTTTGGTCAAGTTGGCATTCTAAAAAGCCACATTTTTTTATAATGGCCACTTTAAACCAAAAAAATGTGTTTAAAAAAAAAATTGTATTATTTTGGGGGAATTTTTTTCCTTGATTCAATCGAGCACTTTGATAACATGTAAATTGGATTTTGGTGCAAAGGCTTCCAATATAATTCTTGTTATTTTTCAAATGAAAATAATTTTCAACAAATTTTTTTTTTTCAACATATTATACTTGTTTACATGAAAAATCTCATCTAGACATTCCTTGTGAAATCATACGAGTGGAACTTTTAATGTGGAATTGAAATGGTACAATCAATTCATATTCAATATATGATTAAATATTTCATTAAATGTTGTAATTATTGAAATCATTTAAAAAGTATATTTGCACTTTGTGGTATATTGGTACATGTATTAATTTTTCACAAATATATCTAATCATTTAATATCAATCAAGAAACATATTTTCTTTTAACAATTACATATTTGGTAATAGAACTACCTTACTTTGGGTATAATTTTTGAAAACTTTTATTAATATTGGTTTGGTAGAAGTTGAAAGTCATATAATTTAATAATTTTCTGAAATAACATTTAGTACAATAAGATTTCATCTTCATTTATGGTTTCAAATATTTTGGTTAGTTGCATGGTAAGGTATTTTGCCATGAACAAAAAATCATTCATGCTAAACTCATCCTTTGTTTTTATGTTATATAATGTATTATGAAACATTAACCTTTTTGTATCGGTTTTAGTCTCAAAGAGATGTCTAAGCTTATCTCAACATTTAACAAATCCTCTTGATCTTATATGTACTGAATTACCTCAACTTTGAAAACTAAAATGATGATAGTTAGCATTTGCATTTAAACTTGTTCTAACATCTTTGTAAAATAGTCTCTCACTGTTAGAATAAACACTTGGTGCCAAATCATTTCCTTCATCATAATGTATTTAGTTATAGATCTTCGAATTACATGGTTGTTTACTCCAAGAAGCCAAATATTTTCATTCAAGTCACAATCATACAAACATTAACATAATTGTGGTGAAGCCATGATGAATTAAAAAAAACTTGGAGTCTTAATGTGTATTGTATAATACCAACTACATATAACCAAACCTATTTATATGAATGAATTATAATTGTTCATTGTGTAATTTGTTATCCATAAATAATTTTCAAAATTAAGATAAACCAAATGGTCATTCTTTATTTTATTTATTGGTTTAAGAGGTGGATATTGTCCTTTTAATTTGATTATCATAATACCTTGGCAACTTCATCATGAATTGAATTATTTTTTAATCTACTACTTTTTAATAATTTTATATAATAATATGTTGAAAATTTGAAAAAGTTACTTAAGGTGTAAAAGTTTGAATTTTGGTCATTTTGAAGGGAGGATATTATATAACACATGACTACTAAAACAATTGAATCAATTTCAAATATATGTACCTTAGAATAACTTTAGTTTTTATTATCAAAATTTTCAAAATTAAAAACCTAAGCGTCGAGCCAAAAAACTTAAATTAAATTAATTATTTGGCATTCCATGTGCTAGTTCATCAAGGTGCTATGGTATGATGTATGTGTAAATTCTCAATTTGTAATCTTCAACAACTATTTGCAATAAAATAAACTTTGTAGAATATTGTAAAAAATGATGACACCCAATTTGCAAACATAAAAGAGGACATTTTCCTCAATTTTTTATAATCATGTGTGTGTGGAGTAAATTATTCAAAATAGGGTTGGGTTTGTTTCTTCTTTTTTCCAATACCTACCTAATATAAATCCAAAGTCTTGAATATTCAATTAGGTGAAGAAGCATACAAAACTTTTATCTAGTTCATATGGGTGTTCCTTAAATTGCTCCCAATAACATTTTCATGATGTTTTCAATATATGTTCCCAATTTTGTCACACAATTTTTAAATTTTTGTCCCATGATATGCTTTGCCAACTATTCTTTATGTTGTTTCCAAAGTTCCCATGTGTCTTCCCATCTTTCCAATTTGTCTCACATCATTACAATTAGTGTTCAAGGATGCAATTCCCATGTATTCTTACAAATCCCTGCTCATAAGCAAGTGAAAAACTACTAAAAGAGCATGCTTTCGTGTAAATTGATGAAATTGAGTTTTATATGCCTGGCTTGTTGCCTAATTCCTGTTAGGGCAGCCATAAAACTAGACCTCATCAATTAAAGAAGCTTTCACAAATAATGAGATTGGCTGCCCTTCTCTAAGGAAATCAATCCTCAAGATTGAGTAGAATAAAATACCAAAATTTGTAGGTACTTTGAATGTAATTCCCAAATATGAGGGTTAATTTTATACCATCATATGTAACAAGAATTCCCCACTTGGATTTTGGAATTTGGACATCATCATGTGCAACAAAGAAATTTCCCACTCATATTTTGGTTATTTTTGTCCTTCAAAATTCAAGTATTCATTACAATTCCCATCAAACAAGAGTCTCACAGTTTTTAGGTTATAAAATTGATGACATTTCTTTGGGTGTGGCAAAGTTCTGGTTTTTTAATTTTGCATGCAATCAAATAATGAGACGTGTCTAATATGATTTTAAAAGCTTCAAAACTATCATAACAATATCACAATAAAATTGTTAAAACTATCAACATTCAGTAATCAAATTTCAAGAAATTCTACAATACATGGAGATCCATAATAATAATAATAATAATAATAATAATTCAATTAGGATGCCCATGCAATATTTGTTCATTAATCTTGTGCCCAATCTTGATGAAAAAATAAAATAAAATTCTAAAGCATTCATAATCATGTGTACCATATGTCACATGGCCTACTTAAAATTTGCATCTTGCATACAACATGCCAATGAATGCATTAAAAAATCATAATTTGTCTTGAAAAGAAAATTATGATGCAATATTTCACCTATTGTTTCTTTGAATCCCATTGTGATGACATTAATATATCTTTACTTTGACATCAAATTTGCTCAAATAACATGTGTGATACCATTTTGTTGGCCTTGCCTACCAAGGCAAGAAGGATATTGTGTTTAGATTCATTATAGAGTATAGTAGCTTAAGGGACTTTTTTAGGCCCCTAGGTAATAATAGGTCTATTTTTATATGAGGATTTTTGAAAGATGATATTTTGGCTTGTGTTGAAACTTGAGATTAGTTGTTATAGAGTTATAATATATATCTTGAAGGATTTTTGGTTTCTTTTAGAGGATTTTTTTGGGAAAATTATATTTTTGCATGGTGAAATATTTGAGTTTCCATAATTCTTCTTTTGCCTTAAGATACTTTTCACAACATCCTCCTTAACAAAATGTTGAGCAAAAACTTATCAAAACAAAACATGTAATGGTATTGCAATTTTCCTATGGAATCCTGAAATACTTCCCAAACCAGGGGCAAATTAGGTGAATTTCATAGGATCCAATAAAATTATTGGATTCCACAAGATTACTCTGCATAAATTCATTCATGTATTACCTTGCTAGTGTCCTGCTTCATATTAATTAGTTGTAGGGGTGGCACTCAAAGTGATTTTTTTGGGTGGGGGAGGGGGGGACTGGGGAGTCATAGGCGTTTTTTTATTGGCCCATTGTCAAAAAAATAATAATCACACCATAGACAACCCTACTACTAGGTACCTAGAGATGCCCTTTGCTCTAGGTATATAGATAGGTAAGAGGAGTAAATTCTGAATAAAATAAATCTGGTATAAGAGGGAGGAAGTGGGTGAAAGGTGAATCCCAATGTGCCCTATGTAAAAAAGTAAATGGACAGTACTTCACCTCAGTGAAAAGCAAAAAAAATTCCTAGGGCTAATAGAAATGCTGGAACGCCATGCATCCATTCACAGTATGCCACCTGGAAATATATTTTTTACCTCCGTTTTAATTGCCTCGTTAATTCCTCCATTAAAACGCAACGGTAGCAAAGCAGCAAACTTCCCCTAGGTTTAACCACGTCAAAAGGTAACGAGGTGAAAAACTATTTACTTGGCTATTACAGAATTCCCAACTGTAAAACATTACTTCGTAACGGATTCTACGTAGAATGGTGGATTTCCAGTCCCCACTAAGCCGACAACAATTTCGCGGAAACGGCATTATCAGGATTGTGTGTGTGTGGGGGGCTTATTCCGTGTGGAATCCTTCAGTGCGGAATGATCAGACGATCATTATTTCATGGAACGACCTCATGATGGAATAAGGAGGACCTTTTCCATGTAGAATCCTTCAATGTGGAATGGTCAGGCGAAGATTATTTCACGGAGTCGGCCTCGTGATTGGTAGGAGGCTTTTTTTCCGTGGGAAAATATCCTGTCAATGTGGAATGGTCAGCTGGAAATTATTTCAATGCAGAATGGGTTCACCACAACAGGGCAGGGGGGTTTTTCTGCGTGGAATCGAATGGTCATGCAATTATTATTTCACGGAATGGTCTCATGATGGGGTAGGAGGGCTTTTTCGCATGTGGAAATCCCTTCTATGCGGAATAGTGAGGTGACCATTATTTCACGAAATGGCTCCATGACGGGTCACGAGGGCTTTTTTTTTTCCCGTGCAGAATCGTAGAATGCGGAATTGTCATCTTGGAAGCCCTGTAGTCTTGTCGTTGAGAAGTGCAAGAACCAAGACGGGGGAAAGAGGCGGGGGAAAACGGGGTGGAGAGATTTGGCGAGAGATTTTGTGTGCTCGCTCGCTTGCTCGATCGATTTGTGGCAGTTGTGACTTACGCAACCAGACTTGTGCGACGCGTCATCTGTTCTCATATTAAGTGTCCTCGTAAACTGTTGTTGGCACAATCATATTAGCTGAGTATCCAAAGACTTTTGACAATCAACCCGCGCTTTGCAAAGTACGAACACTTACAACCTTCTTCTTCTTCTTCTTCTTTTATCGCTGTGTGTCTCTCATGAATCTGCAATTTGAGAGTCTTTCAAAGCCAGAATTATTATGGAGCTTTCCTGAGCTTTCTTTTTTTGCGTTTTCAAATCTTCTTTTCTTTGCTTCGCTACGCTTCTCAAATTTGCATCTGCTTGTTTAATCTTCTTTACGAGTCTTTGAATTTCTGGAGTGTGTTGGTAGAAGTGTGAGCAAGTTTTCTTTTCTGTGTCTACTACTGCTGCAGGCAGGCAGGTTCCGGGAATGCAAGAAAGCAAGAATACGATGAAAGAATTCGATAGAATGACGGAAGACGAGAACAAGGAAGGGACGCAGTGTCTATGGGCGACAATAGCTGTGGTCGTACTAGTGGCGACTGTAGCCACCATCCTTGGCTTCACAGTCTTCAAAGCTAAGGATCCGACGTTGCAAGTGAATGCAATCAGCTTGGAAGGGTTCCATCTTGCTTCTTCCGCCTTTCCTGCAAGTGGAGGAGGCGGCTCACCGAGTTTTAACCTCTCACTCTCGATGCGCATCGCCATCACAGTACGCAACCCCAATAAAGAGAGCTTCAAGTACGATAGCAACAGCAGTGCGACACTGTTCTACGATGGAGACGAAGTCGGTCAGACTCTCATACCGCCAGGCACACTCATTGCGGAATCGACAGTATATTTCTCTCTAATTCTCGATGTGGAAGCTGCTGCAGATCTCTCCGCGGTACTTGGCGACAATGAAGATCCCCCCAACTACATCAATACTGGACTCTTGCCCATGAAAGCCACCACGCAGCTCTCTGGATCCGCGACAATCTTTCGCGTCTTCAAGCACTACGGAGTTAGTAGCACCGATTGCAACATCACCATCTTTATCGCCAATGCCACAATCGAAAGCTTCTCGTGCAATCAAAATGCAAAAGATTGATTCAGAATCAAGAAGTCCATGATCTCGTGCAACAACTACTGCATCAGATCTCCAATTCTCAAGTCCTTGTTGATCAGTTAGCAAATCAGCTGCATCAGCTCTCAATTCTCAAGTTCTTGTTGATCAGTTTGCAAATCAGCCGCTGTTGCAGAGTGATCTGAAGCCAGGTATGTTAAATTTTTGGGTATCAAGAAAGTATGTTCAGATCTGCTTAAACAGAAATGAGACTTCACAAAGATTGAAATTGAAAGTATTCAATCAAAGTAAGGTAATGAATCCAGCTTCTTTCTTTCTTTCTTGATGTCATTCTGGTTTTTTGTTTTCTGGGGTGGAGTGATTTTTATGTGTTTGTCAATCTTCTCTTTTTTGTTACATTTTCCGTGGGATTTGGCTGTTTGTCAATCTTATGTACTATGTTTTTTTTGAAGCAAACGGAAACAATCTTTTTTTTTTCTTGGTTGCATTTTTATTTCATTTTGTAAGGGGGAGACTAGGCTAGAACTGTGCCCACCACCGATCATTACCCTACCACCGAACACTTCTTTAGATCTTCACCTGTGCTTCAATTTGAGGGATTTAAAATGTTTATGGGAGCTCTACCTCAAGCTCTACAAATCATCTTTGTAGAAATGCAAAGAATGAAGAAATAGCAAGAAGAAAAATAAGATTTTCAACTGACAAAATGCGTTTTTTTTTCTACTACTATTGCGCAAACCAGTTTTTCATATTAAGAGAACAAAAACTCTATTTCAATATTCATTTGCCTCCTGCCAAATTGCTATTTATGTTTGTTCTTCTATGAAAAGCATTATGTTCCAAGTCAATTGTTTCCATATAGCTTCGCACAATTCTTATAAATATTTGCTAATTCTTTGTTTATGGTAAGTTAGAGACCTTGTTCTCAAGAGAGTCATAATTCCCAAAAGTCAGTAGTTGGTAGAGTTAATTTAACTGCCACTTATGCTAACTTGACAGTGGATTTCATTAATGTTGTGTGGTTCTTACTTTTTTGGCCACACCATGTTCTGGTTCTTGGGCTGTTAGTAGATATGCCATGAAAGTAAAATTGGGGTTGGGAATCTCTGGCTGGCTAGAACCAGCCCAAACCTAACATGTTATTATTTATCTCAATAGATTGTTGGTAATCATAAATTTTGTTGCAAGACATACACAAAGTTATTTTAGTTTATTTATTCATAGTATGTATGTAGTTGTGTAACAACGATGAAATGACATTTTGCATGTATAATTTGTCTCATAAACACTCGTAAATCGTTATTCAATTTTGCTGAAGATTGATTTTAAGAAACAAAAAAATGTTAAATGTGAACTTCGAATATAATATTATTCGCAAATATACCTTTTCAACCATTATTTGATTTGATTTTTTGTATCATTGCATTTTTAAATGTGGTTAATTTTTTTTTTAATTTTAAAAATTTGACTACATAATTTGACAAATACATATGTTTAAATATTTATGTTTTTTTTTCTCTTTGTAAGAAGAATTCTCCTGTCATTTAAAACATATTTGTAGAGGTATAAGTGAGTTGATATCAGGAACATGTGCTACATAATAATGATGTTATACATAAAACTAAATCAAATTATCAAAACATATCAAAATAAAATTTTAACTAAAATTTTAAAAAACATAGGGAAAACATTTAGAAAATGATACTTTTTTTTTGGTCCATTAATTATTTCAATTGTTTTTTTCACATGATGCATACATAATGAGGTGAACACTTTAAATGAATACAAATCATAATGAAGGAGAAAAAAGAGGTGCATGCCCAAACATAGGAAACTCATTACATGTTCATATGTCCATGGTCTGAAATGTTAAAATAACTTTGATAAAAGTGAAATTCGACCAAAGGATAATGATGTTATCAAACAATGTGTAATGTGCAATAAATCTTTCTTATTTGCACCAAAATTAAAAAAATTGAAAAAACAAGGAAACAACAAATATCATTTGTGGACCAAGAATTTTTTTCTAAATGTTCTTGAAGTGAAAGATATTAATCCATTCTTATATGAAATTGAAATCCATTCAATGTATTTGAATTCAATTAGATTTTTTGCATTCAATTTGATTAAATTTGAATTCAACAATTAAATTAAGATTCAATTGAATTGAATTCAAATTCAATTAAAAACAAATGATATGCAAATTGGTGGAAAATGCATTTACTATCTTCTTGTGAATATGTTGATAAAAAATAAATTTAAATACACAAATCTCACAAGATGCCTATCCTGCCTCTTCCCTTGGGAATGGGCTAAACAAATTCCAATTTGAAATTGTTTAATGTATGATGGCTTGAGAAATCAAAAGTTATCTCCCTAAACTAGCTTCAATGAATAGAAATCATTGAAATTATGATTTTGAAAAACAAAATAAAAATTTGATATCCAAATGTTTAATTTTGAAAAGGCATTACATTATTCTCCTTATAGGTAGTTTGTT
>Ga0209208_10003946_pt1 | contig 21165 bp, 13 predicted proteins | sample S1TSphfallax_3_FD_187694 | JGI IMG/M metagenome (GOLD analysis project Ga0209208, IMG submission 187694) | Host-associated microbial communities from peat moss isolated from Minnesota, USA - S1T2_Fd - Sphagnum fallax MG (SPAdes) (version 2) | ecosystem: Host-associated > Plants > Peat moss >...
GGGATCATCGGTCCAGTCAGCCGATTGAGCGAGTCCGGTGGCGACGATGAATCCTGCGGTGGCAATACAGAGCAGACCCAGATTGCGACTTACCGCACCCCAGTTCACCTCAATTGGCGATCCACGTATACGTGATGGTTTCTTGCTCGCCGGTCGGCGGCACCGTTTCGGTTCCGATTGCAACTTGGTAGTTTACATCGAAGGTGACCGTCGCGTTGTTCACGTTCGTGCCGCCGTTGGTCGTGTAGCCGAGCCGCGTGCCGGTGCCGGAACCGGTCAGCTGGATCGGCGTATAGGTCGTGTTGTCGTAGGTGAAGCAGGAGGTCGTCGCGCACGGAATGCTCGCTGCGAGCGGACTCGTCGTTCCACCGGTGGAGTTGGCCGGATCCATCGAGACGAGCAGCTCGTTGGAGCTGGATTCGGTCGTCGCCGTGCCGGTCGCCGACGCCGTGTCGGCGGTCGCACTCGGATTTCCGCTGGCGGATGCGTAGAGCGACCAGTTCGTCGGATTTGACGCGTCGGTCGTCACCCCAACGAACATCGCGTCGCGGCAGTAATAGTATTTACTCGCATTGATCTGACCGAAGTTGAAGGTGTTGGTCGCCGTCGAAACCGCGAAGCCGACGGGTGAGGTCTGCGTGCCGCCGCATGTCGCCGCCGGGTTTACGCTGACGGTCAGCGTCGCCGAGAGGCCGATCAGGATGTCTTCGTCGTCCGTCCACGTCGGCGAAACCGCGGTCGTCGAGCCGTTGACCGTCGCGGGAAAGGCGTAGGTGCTGTTGACCTTCAGCGGCGTCTTGGCCAAGAACGTCACGTCGAGCGTGTCGCCGGAGATGAAGTCTCCACTCGGGCAGCTGATATTGATCGAACCGGGTGCCGATGTTCCCGAGGTCGGATTCGTATAGGAGCTGACGGTGCAGCCGTTCGCGTTTCCGGTCCGCTCGATGACGAGCGTCGGCGTCGCCGTCACGTTCCAGATCGTCCCGCTCGTGTCCGCACCATTACTGCCCGTCGTATCCGAGGACGGGATCGCGATCGCCACGGTCGTGATCGGGACGCTGCTGGTGTTCTTCACTTTGTAGACGTATGTGTCGTAGTAGTTCGGCGAGCCCCCCTGGTAGTCGCCGGTGACCGACGGCTCGTTCCCCGTCGTCGTTGCGGTCAGCGTTCCGCCAGGTCCGGTGACGGATGAGAAGCCCGCGCCGGCGGCGGCGGTCGCCACGACGCTCAGCGTCGAGGTGACCGGCGTCGACCAGGCGTCGGTCGTCGCGCCGTGCCCGAACGTCGAGATCGTGATGGGCGTCGACGTCGTCGACGCGTTGGATGTGACGGGAATTGTCGCGCTGAACGTCGAGCCCGCCGTCAGCGAATACGGCTCGTTCGGAAGCGCGAACGGGCAGACCACGAGGTCATCGGAACCGAACGACGTCGACGAGGCGGGGACCACCGGCGAAGTCGTGACCTGCTGCGGGCACTGACCGAAGTAGATCGTGGTTACACCGGCGGTCACGTTGACGTACTCGCACGACCAGCCGGTCGTGATCGTCGTGATGCTCGTGCAGCTTACGGGCACGCTGATGTACGACTGGCTCGGGAATTGTACCGCCACCATGTCGACCTCATCCGGAAACGGATCGGCGCCCGCGGTCGTGTTACGCAGGTTCAAGGTTAGGTTGTTCGTCGTACTCGTCCCAACGGTCGTCGGCGTGACGCCGGCCGTCATGAGGCCACCGTTGAGCGAGTAGGCGCCGATCGCGGTCGAGTCGATGGTCGTCGGCGAGCCGATGAAGGTCGCGACGCTCGAGGTCGTCGGATTCACCGGGATCGAGACGGCACTGTAGCCGTTGGAATCCTGAATGATCGTTCCAATCACGTCGGTGTACGAGAACGATGACGTGGGCGGCGTAAACGAGACATAGAACGTCTGGCTGCCGTTGGCCGCGACCGGCGTCGATGGCGTAATGCAGGCCGTGATCCGGGCCTCGCCGTCGCAGAAGCCGGTCGTGGTCAGCGTCGCATTATTCGGCGTATGCGCGGTATCGATCGCGGCGCTCGCGAGGGAGAACCCGGCGGGCGGCGAGAGATCGAAAATCGTGATCGTGTAGGTCGGTGACGTATTCTTGAGCGTATAGGCGAGCACGACTTTGCTCGCCGCGTTGGTGAACGGCTGATCTTTGGCAAGGATCGATTGAGCGACCCCGGCGACCGTGCAATCGGTGTTCGTCGTCGCGCAACGCGGCGTATAACCGGCGTCCTGAATCGCATGCCAAGCGTTCGCGGAATCGTAGTAACCGGCAACGCCGATACTCGCCGTCGCCGAGACGGTACCCGTCCCGTTGGTGATGTAGACTTCGTTCGAGACACCGCCGTACGCCGATGGCGTCCCGGTGTTGATGGCATCGACCGGAACTTCGTTCGTGTTGAAGTAACACGCCGCCGCGGTACAGCCGGTTGCCGTAACGACGAGGCCGGTTATATCGAGCGATCCCCCCGGAGCAATACCGGTCGTCGTTCCCGACGGCGAGACATTGATCGCATAGAGGATGTTCCCGGTGCCGGAAGCGCCGCAGGCGCGGCCGAGAGCAACACACCCGATGCTGACGTTCCACGCATTTCCGGCCGAATCGGAGTAGATGGCACTGCACGTGCCGGACACGTTCACATCGCACGGCGAGCTTTGGGCTGGACCTTGGAGCGTGATATCGTCGACGCCCGCCGTCGAGCTGGACGAGAGCGTGACGGCCTGAAACGATTTGCCCGGGTCACCGTTATTGGAGCCGAACGTCAAATCCGCGGTGTTGGTCAGTTGGAGCGCCGTCGAGATGGTCGTTCCGGTGGAAATGTTGAGCGTGGTCGTATCGGTCGGCGACGTCCATTCCCAACGCGTCGAGTAGCCGAGGATCTGAAACGAGGTCTCAGCGACGAGATTGCTCGTCGTCACGTCGTACAGCGTCGCGGTCCAGGTGCTGCCCGGATACGCGAGCTCGAAGGGAATCGAGGCCTGCGCGGGCGCGGCGCACACATAGGACGTAGGCGCGGGCGACGTCGTGCCCGGGTTGTTTATCGCTTTTTCGCAGGCGACGTTGCCGGTCGGATCCGTGATGACCGCTAAGTAGTTTTGGGCCGCCGACGGCAGGTTGGTCGCACCGATGTCGATGTTCAAGTAGGTGAGGTTGCTGTCATCGACGGTCGATGACGTGCCGTTCCAGGCGACGCGCGTCGTGGGCCCGGTGGTCGTGCCGGTGTTCGAGGTGAACTCCAAGTTCATGCGTGCGGCGCTTGCCGTCGCGCGACCATCGACGATCGTGAACAATCGCGAGGCGACGCGCTGACCGGTCGTCTGATCGAAGATCGTCGCCATATACGTCCCACCCTCGGGCGGGACGGGCGAGGTACCGAGCTGCACCGCCCAGTTCGCGTTGATCAATCCGTTGTTGTTCGGGAGCGCACCCGTCGCGGCGCTCGAGGTCAGATTGCACAAATGGTAGGGCGCGCCGGAGATCGTCGTTTGGGCCGACGAGGGCGCGGTGAAAACGCACGCACCGGTCAGTTGATCTTCGATGCCGACCATGTACGTATCGGTCGTGGTCAACACGGTCGCGCCCACGTAGACGGTAACGCCGGCACCGGAGGCGTTCGTGGTATACGTCTGCGTTTTCGTTGAAAGGGTGCCGTCGGTGTACGTCTCCACGTTTGGCGTGGCACCGACGAGGATATACGCGATCGCATCCCACGTGTTGGTGGTGTTGTTGAGCGTGGCAAAAATGTACACGCCGGCGGTGGTCGCGGTGATCGTATGCGTCGCCCCGGCTGCAGTGGCGTACGCCGCGCCTTCGACGGTGAGGCTCGCCGTCGTCGAAGCATTCCCGTTGGTCGAGGCCGCATAGTAGTCCGTATGCGTACCCGTCGCCGGAAGGTCGGCGGCATTCCACGTGATCGCCGTTCCCGCGGCGGGATTCGTGTTGTAGTCGGTGGCGCCGTCGTTACAGGCCGGATTCCAGGTATTGCCACCCACCTGGATCACGATACACGCGCCGGTTGCGCTTTTGATCTTGCGGTAGTGCGACGATCCGGTCGGCATCGGCGGCAACGGCGGCAACGCGCGATGAAGCGTGCCGAGCGTCAGAGCGGGGGTCGCGCTCGGCGACGGACTCGGCGCGGGCGGCACCACATGGACGGCAGGCAGCGCACGTTGCGTCGCGGTGGCAACCGCTCCCGCGTAGGCGACGCCGCTCGTCAATGCGAGCACGAGCGTCACGAACGCTGCGAGGATCTTAGTGCGCGTGAACATACGAATCTCCGACATCAGTTGTGCGTCTCAAGGTGAATTTTGCCGCCGGTCTTGCCCGCTCCATAGTCGACGATCGCGACGACGTCGTACGCCGCGGGTGCGAGTCGATCGCCCGTTACTTCGATGTTGCGTTCGCCGCCGCGCTCGACGAGCGTGTTCTTCGGAAGCGGGAGCGTTTGCACGACCGTGCCGCCGCGTAGAATCTCGATATGCCCGTTGAGATATTCGTGAACGTTTCCGGTGTTGCGAAACACGATGCGGTAATGTTCTTTGGCGCCGTCCGCAGCGGCGCCGACGTGCTCGACGCGACCGTCACGCGAACCCGTCCCCGCGACGGTCGCATAGACCTTATCCGCGTACCGCTCCGCGAACGACAGGCCGATGCCGCGATGCAATTCGTCGCGTCCGGGCCGAGTCTGAAAAAAGATGACGCCTGCGTATTCGCCGCTGAGGCGACGCCCCGGAACGACGACCGAGAGTTGGACTTGCTGAAACGATTGCGGCGCGATGTCGAACTCGCGCGGCCGGATCGCAAGCCACGTCGCAAGCGAGGTGCCTTGGCCGCTCGGCACACTGTACGCGTACGTTCCCGAGTCGTCGATCGTGAACTCGCCGCTCGTAACGACGATGTGCAGCGGAACATCCGAGGTGTTCGCGACCGTCACCGGGACGCTCGAGGTCACGCCGGGCGAGATTTCCATGTCGATACGCCCCGGCACCACCCGCAGACCGAGCCCGCCCGGAGACGTTCCCGCTCCGAGGGTGGCGATCAGGGCCGCGACTGCGGCAAGGCGCGTGCGAAGGCGAGCCATCTCAGTTGAGCGTCAGCGTCACGTTCATCGTGACGCTATAGGATGTCGGCACGACTTGGGCGGTTACGAGCAGCAGGACGTCTTCGCCCTGGTAGAACGTCCCGGTCGTCGTGCCGGTGGCGTTGGGATTCGGGATCAGCGTGTTCAAGCCGGGCGTGTTGCTTCCCGAGCCGAGCACTTCTTGGCCGGTGCCGGAGCAGGTCGTCTCGTTGATCGCCGCGCTCGTGCCCGTGAAACTGCTCGTCGTAAGCGGCAAGGTTTTCACGACCTGAACTTGCGGAAACACCGCGCAAAGGGCAAAGCCGTTGGACGGCGCGATCTGCAATTGCTGCGTGAGCGTCCAGCCGTTCGTATCGTTCGTCGTGACGATGGCAAGCATCGCGTTCTGGTAATCGCAAGCCGAAGTCTTGCCGGTAATCGGGCTGAACACGACGCCATAATTGATGAAGTTGCCGCTCTGCGCGAACGAGGCGGTGCACGATAAGCCGCCGTTTGCGACGTTGCCCATATAGGCCGCCGAACCAGTAGCCGACACGATCGACCCGATGCCGCTCGGATTCGTCACGGCGTTCGCGGTGTAATTCGGAACGAGCGTGATCGAGCCGGTGGTGGATTCACTCCACGCGACGATCGGCTGCGTGGCGGCCGTCACCGTGGTCGTCGTTGCGAACGCGGGTGCGGCGAAGAGACCCTCGAGAACGAGCGCGAGGCTTGCGGCGGCAGCAGCGAACGAACGTGTGCGCATGGCGGCTACTGCACCACGAAGGTGGTCTTGCCCGCGACGCGCGAGCTGCCACCGTAGTCGACGATTGCAATGGCGGAATACGTGCCGGCGGGAAGTTTCTTGCCCTGCGCCGTGACGGTCAGCGCTTCACCGCGCGGCACGAGCCGATGTTTGGGGAGCGTGACTTGATCGACGGGCGAGCCATCCTTGAGAACGTTGACGACGCCGCCGACGTACTCGTGCATCGAGCCCGTGTTCAGAAATTTCACCGAGTACTCGCGACCGCTGAGTACGGGCAAGGACGACACGCCGTCGACGGCACCACCGAGGTTCGTGTCACCGGACACGGCATACAGCCGCGACGCGACACTCTCGGCGATCCCGAAACCGCCCGGTTTGCGCGGCGGGCGAGTCGTGAAAAAAACGAAGGAGGCATATTCACCGCGTGCCGTCGCCGGCATCGACACGGTATAGCGCACTTGCTGCACGCCGTCTTCCGGGATGTCGAACTCACGCGGGTTCACCGCGCTGAAGCGGCTGGCCGAAAATTTCTTCGTGCCGGGGGGCAAGAAGCGAGCCGAGCCGTTTGCAGCGGACGTATCCACATCGGCTAGGGTGACCACCACGTGAACCGTCCCGTTTCCGACGTTCCGCACCATGATCGGAAACGTGGTTTGCGTCCCGGCATTGGCTTGGAATTCGTACTGAGCGGGGGTCACGTCGAGGCTCAGATCGGCAGCAGCGGGTTGTGGGTGTGAAGCCAGCGCGACGAACATCGCCGCCGCACCGGCTCCAACCATTCCGCGCATCCATGCGCGCATAGTTACGACCTGCTTCTAGTTACTGAGGAAGGAAGTAAACGATGACCGCGTCTTTGAACGTACCGGACGCCGCAGTCGGGGGGATGTTCAGCTGAACATCTTCACCGAGGAAGTACGTCGTCGTAGTGCTCGCCGGGACGATGGCCGAGGCGCCGAAGATCGACGTTGCGGTCGGTGCCGTGAGGGTGTACGAACCCGTCGGCGGGTTGGTGGTCAAGGCCACGTCGCCGCCGGTGGCGGGGTTGACGACCGCACCCGGGGCAGGCCCGAGCACGATGCCGGAGCCGGCGCACGCCGTCAGCGTGGCAACGAAGGTACCGCCCGCCGGCGCCGTCGCGTTGAGCGAAGCCGGGGTGGTGGCGGTGGGCGTATTGCCATCGGGGAAGATGCACACGCCGTAGGAAGTCGGGGCCGTCGTCACGCCCAGCGTCTCATAGACGATGTAGCCGTTCGTGTCGTTGGTGAGCACCGAGATGCCGATCGCGTTCTTGTAATTACAGCCCATCGTTGCCGCGCCGGTTGAGATGGCGCCGAAGGTGAGGCCGTAGCTGTTGTACGTGTCGGTGGCGGAGGTCGTGCAGGTGCCGGTGCCGGCGCTCTGCTGGATCACGCCCGCGCCGGTCGAGAACGTTGCCGCGCCGGTGGTGTAGTTCGAGGCGAGGTGAGCGGTGAACGAGCTAGTGATCGTCCAGCCGAACTTCACGGCGCCCTCATAGGTGGTGGCTGCGCCGGCCGGGGCCATCAGGGTGGCTCCGGCTAGGAGGAGAGCGCCGAGTCCGGCTGCTGCTCGTTTCACGATTCGAATCCTTTCGAGTGGGGAAAAGTGAGGGTGGTACTCTTGCAAGCCACCCCCGCTTCCTTGGGTTCGGCATCCGCGCCGAGGGAATTAGCGGTTTTGGTGACTCCGGGCGAATCTTAGCGCGCCCATTACGCTGCTCGTCTGGGTGTGCGTTCAGCCGAGGGCTGAACACCCACCCGTCCGGGGCGATTTATCCGGGGACGAAGTAGACGATGACCGCGTGCGTCGCGGCCGTGACCGACGGCGCGGCCGTCGGGATGTTCAACTGAAGGTCTTCGCCATAGAAATTGGTCCCGGTCGCCGGCGTACCGGAGGCAACCGTGAACACGGCACCCGTGGTGGGGAACGTGCTGGATGACGCGCCTGCGCCGCCGACATCGCCGCCGACGCCGGCATTGCTGACCGTGGGAGAGGCGGGTCCGAGGAGCGTGCCCGTGCCGGCGCACGCCGTGGCTACGCCCGCGACGAAGGTCGCCGCGCCGGGCGCGCTCGACTGGACGGACGCGGGCGTTGTCGCCGTTGCCGTCGCGCCGTCGGTGAAGATACAGAGGCCGTAGTTGGTCGGGGCGCTCGTGGAATCGAGCGTCTCGTAGATCTTGTAGCCGTTGGTATCGTTCGTGTTGACCGAAATGCCGATCGCATTTTGGTAATTACAGCCTGTCGCGCCCGTCGAGGGCGTGACCGTTCCGTACGTAAGCGTGTAGCTGTTGTAGGTGTCGGTCGCACCGGTCGTGCAGGTGCCCGATCCGACGGAGGTGCTGGTCTGGATGGTGCCCGTCCCGGTCGCGAACGCGGAAACCGCGGTCGCATAGTCGGAAGCGAGATGCGCGGTGAACGCAGCCGGGACCGTGTAACTGAACTTCACGGCTCCTTCGTTGGTCGCCGCGGCGACGGGTGCCATCGCGGCACCCGCAATGAACAGAGCGCCGAGTCCGGCTGCTGCTCGTTTCACGGTTCGAATCCTTTCGAGAGTGCTTACGGGGGTCGGATCATCGATCCACCCCGCTTCCCAGGTTTCGGCATCCGTGCCGCACCGAATTAGCCCGTGGGGGCCATCTTGAACGAATCTTTGCGCCGCGCTAACGGTCCTGGGACAGCGGCTTAACGAACCGGTCGCCGATCACACGTGTCGGCGACCGAGCCCTTGTCTGGCTAGTGAACGGGCGCCGGGAAACCCTCCCGGGCGGGCACCGGCGTGCCGTCGTCGGCCGCCGCCCCGCCGTCGTGGCTCGCGTGGAAGTGCTCCGGCGCGAGCCACAAGAACATGATCGGCACGAGCACCAAGGTAAGGATGAGCGACGAAGAGATGCCCCCGATAACCACGACGCCGAGGCTGGCGCGGACCTGCGAGCCCGGCTCGAGCGCGAGCGCGAGCGGGATGTTGCCCGCGATGACCGAGATCGAGGTCATCATGATCGGCCGGAAGCGAGTGAACGCGCTCTCCTTGATCGCTTCGAGCTTGTTCTTGCCGCGCTCGCGCAGCGTGTTCGCGTAATCGACGAGCAGGATCCCGTTCTTGGTGACGATTCCGACCAGCAAGATCGTGCCGATCAACGAGTACAGGTTCAGGGTCTCGTGCGTCAGCCACAGCGCCCCCAGCGCTCCGACGGCCGCCACCGGGACCGCGAACATGATGATCAGCGGCGCGCGATAGCTATTGTAAAGCGCGACCATCAGCAAGAAGACCAGTACCACGGAGAGGATCAGCGACGAGCCCAGACCCACCAGCGTCTGGCCCATCAGATCTTGCTGGCCCAGCGGCGCGGGGCGCACGATGATGTTCTGTGGCAGATTCAAGGACTTCAACTTGGCGTAGAAGGCCGACTGCACGTTCGAGAGCTGCGCCCCCGGCCCGACGTTGGCATCGATGTGGACGACCGAATTGCGGTCGGTGCGGGTGATCAGCGGCAGTGCCGGCGCCCATTTCAGGTACGAGAAGTCGCCGAGGTGGACGATTTGGCCCGTGGTGGAGCGGATCGGGATGCGGCCGAACTCCGAGAGACTGCGTTGATCGCCCAGCGGGTAGATCACCTGGACCTGCTCGACGCCGTCGTTGGTCTCGAACTGGGTCGCGATGTCGCCGCCGAACGCCGCGCGCGCCGCGGTTGCCGCGGTCCCGATGCTCACGTTGAGCGCACGCGCTTTGGCGCGGTCGAACTGGAGCTCGACTTGCGGCGCCAGCGCCGAGGCGGAGCTGTTCACGTTGACGGCGCCGGGGATCGAGGCCAGCAGTTTGTAGACGCGATCGGAATCGGCCGTCGGATCGCCGCCCGAGACGTCGGTTACGAGCTCGTCGATGGGCTGGGCGTTGCCGCCTTGGGTCCCCGTCGCGGGGATGACGTAGGTCAGCGCATTCGGCACCGTCGCCGAGACGATCCCGCGGAATTTCCGTACCCAATAGTCGGTCGAGTGCGTGCGGTCGTTGCTGAGCCAAATATGGACTTGCCCGACGTTGCCCTGCGTGACGAAACCGCCGAATGGCGCGGCGTACGCACCGGCAACGGCCGTATCGGCGTCGACATCCGGGAAGCCGGTCACCGCGCGCTCGACCCGCAGGATCGCCGGGGTCACCTTCTCGAGCGGCGTTCCGACCGGGTACACGACTTGAATGAAGATCTCGCCGCGGTCGACCGGCGGGATGAACTCTTCGCCGACGTAGCCCAGCGGAATGAGCGCCATCGCGAGCACGAACGAGACGAAGCACGCCGCGACCACGGCGACGCGGTGCCGCAGCGCAGCCTCGAGCACGTGGTGGACGTACCAGTCACGCAGCTTGTCGAAGCCGCGCGTGAAGGCAAGGATGATGCCCCACGGCTTCCAGTGCGAGCGCAGCGCCCACGAGGCGGCCAGCGACGGCGTGATCGTGAACGAGACGAACAGCGAGGTGAGCGTCGAGATCACGACCACGATCCCGAACTCGGCGAGGTTCCGGCCGACCTGACTCTGGATGAACGCGATCGGTAAGAACACGACGACGTCGACGAGCGTGATGACGATCGCGGCGAGCCCGATCTCGCTGCGGCCTTGAATGGCGGCCTCGTCCGGCGGCTGGCCCATCTCCGAGTGGCGCTCGATGTTCTCGAGCACGACCGTCGAGTCGTCGACCAGGATGCCGACGACGAGCGTCATCCCGAGCAGCGAGATCGTATCGAGCGTGAGCCCGAACATCTTCATCACGAAGAGCGCGACGCCGAGCGAGGCCGGGATCGCGACCAGCACGACGATGGCGTTGCGCCAGGAGTGCAGGAAGAACAGCATCACGAGGCCGGTCAGCACGACGCCCTCGACCAGCGTGCGGATCACGCCGTCGAGCTGCTGCTCCGTATACTTCGACTGGACGTTGATGACGTTGAAGTTGATGTCGGGGAATTGGCGGCGGATCTTCGGCAGCGCCGCGAGCACGTTGTTCGAGGCGTCGACTTCGGAGGAGTCCGAGGTCTTCTGAATCTGGAGGAAGACGCCGTTGAGCCCGTTGACGGAGGCGGCGGACCGCCGCGGTTCGTACCCGGCGACCACCTTCGCGACATCGCCGACGCGCAGCACGGCCGTCGCGGACGTCCACGGATCGACGGTCCCGGCCGTCGTGGGGATGAGCGGCGCCGCAGCGCCGCTGGGCAGCGAGAGCGCCAGGTCCGAGAGGCTTTCCGGCGTCACGATGTCGCCGCGAATGTCGACGTTCGTTTCGCGATCCGGCTGATAGACGATCCCGCCCGGCGCGCGCACGTTCTGACTCGAAACCGTGTTGATCACGTCGGTCAGCGTCAGCTTGTAGGCGTCGAGTTTGTACGGGTTGGTGACGACCTCGAAGGCCGGCGTGACGTTGCCGCCCGGGGTCACGAGCGAGATGTCGGGGACTTGCTGGAACGCCGGCACGATGCGGCCTTGCGTGACGAGCGAGAGCTGCGAGGCGGTCATCTTCGAGGTCGTCAGCGAGAGCGTGACGACGACGGCTTGCGACGGGTCGCTGATCAGCACGGTCGGCGCGAGCAGATCGCTCGGCAACTGCTGGGTCGCCTCTTGGAGCGCCTTCGTGATGTTGACGAGGTCGGTGTTCACGTTCGAGGTCAGCGTGAAGATCGCCGAGACCGACGCCGTCCCGGATTGCACGGTCGAGTTGAGCGTCTGCAGATCCGGGGTGCCGGAGATTTCGTCCTCGATCGGTTTGACGATCGAATCGCGCATGACCGTCGTCGAGGCGCCCGAGTAGGTCGCCTTGATCGTGATCGTGGGCTGCGAGACGTTGGGGAACTGTTGGCGGACCAGCGTCGCCCACGCGATCGACCCGGCGATGGCGATGAGCGCGAGCAGCACGAACGTGAGCGTCGTGCGGTGGACGAAGATTCGCGTCAAGTTCATGCCGGGTTAGCGCTCCGCGACCTTGGGCGTGGCGACGGGGTCGACGTACTGTCCGTCGTTGAGACCGAGCTGACCGTTCGCGACGACCTTCATCCCGCTGCGCAGCCCGGTGACGACCGCGTTCGTTCCGTCGTCGGCGAGTTTGACGACGGGCACCGTCCGGACGACGTCGGTCGGCTGGTGAGTCCCCGGAGCACCTCCCGAACCGGGCGCCGCTCCCGAACTGGTGCCGGCCGGCGTCGTCGTGGCGCCGGGTGCTCCCGCTGAGGCGCTTTCGGCCGTGCTCGCGGGTTCGACGACCTGGACGGTGCCGTCGGTGTCGTCGATGAACGACGTCGAGGGGATGACGATCCCGCGCGTCGTCGGTTTCGAGACCAGACCCGCGACCGTCATCCCGGCGTGCAGTTGGCCGGTCGGGTTCGGCAAGATCACCTTCACGATGAAGTTGGTTTGGCCCGGCGTGACCGAATCGAGCACACCGTAGACCGTCCCGCGCAGCCGCTGACCGGGCAGGTCGTTGGCGGTGATCGTCGCCGGCAAGCCGTCCTTGATCCCGACGACTTGCGAGCCCGCGCCGTTGAGCACGGCATAGACCTTGTCCGTCTCTTGCAGTGTGAAGATCTGGCGCGTGCCGGGATATTCGCCCGGGTTGAGATTACGGTTGACGACGATGCCGTCGACCGGCGAGACGATCGTCGCTTTTGCGATCGAGGCGCGAACTTGATTGGCCTGGCCGAGCGCCGTTTGATAGTCGGCCCGCGCCGCCGCGATCGTCGCGCCCTGGAGCCCGGTCGAGAGCGAGCCGTTCGTCTTGACCTGGCTGAGTTGGTTTTGCAGGCCGACCAGCGCGGCGTTGACCGACTGGCGATCGTTCTGCACGAGCGTCACTTGCTGATCGTACTGTTGCTGGGCGATGTAGCCGTTCTTCACGAGTTGCGCGTAGCGCCCGAGGTCGCGCTCGTCGCGAGCGAGGGTCGCCTGCGCTTGCCGCAGCGCGGCCTTCTCGGCGTTGATCGTGTTCGTATTCTGGTAGATCGTGAGCCCGGCTTGATCGGAGGTCGAATCGATCTTCGCCTTATCGCTCGCGGCGGTACCGAGATCGGATTGCAATTCCGCGACGAGATCGGCCGTGTCGAGCACGGCGAGGACCTCGCCCTTGCGCACGTGATCGCCTTCGTTGACGTTCACGGCGTCCGTCGGTTCGGTCAGCGACGATTGAATCGCGACGTTCTGATAGGCGACGATGAGCCCGCCCATCGAGCTCTTCGGCGTCACCGCGCCCTCGACGGCAACGGCGACCGGAACGTGAGCGATGGGTCGCGTGAAGTTGCTTGCTTTTTTGCCGCCGCAGTCACTGAGTGCTACGAGAACGGCGCCAGCGACTGCGCAGGTGCGCCACCCGCCCATCGATTTCAACATGTCGTCCTATGATAACCCCGAGTTCCGCGCCTGGATATCGGCATATTCCAAGAATCGGCAAAAGTCAGCGCGAGCGCCTTCCAACGTCCTGATCTGATCCTGAGCCTGCCCCCGTGTCTCATCCGGAGCCACCGTGTCATCCTGAGCCTGCCACGGTGTCATCCTGAGCCTGCCCCCGTGTCATCCTGAACCTGCCACCGTGTCATCCTGAACCTGCCACCGTGTCATCCTGAGCCTGTCGAAGGATGGGCATGAGATAACGTTGACCGGCAGGCCCATCCTTCGACAGCCTCAGGATGACACGGTGGAGAGGCGCGCTGCCGAGTCCGGGGGAGGCAACCGCACACCGGCGGTCAGCAATTTCCAAGAATCGGCGGTCGCGCACCGAACCGGCGGGTATGACGACGTTCAGCATGGCCATGCTCGTTTGCTCGAACCTCGAGCGATCGCGTGCGTTTTACCGTGACGTGCTGGGCTTGCGCATCGGGACCGACGCGCTCCCGCATTGGGTCGACTTCGATCTCGGGACGGGGGCGAAACTCGGCCTGCACCCCGCAGGTGACCACTCGGCCGTGCGCCCGGGCTCGCTCGAACTCGCGTTCGAGGTCCCCAGCGTCGACAGCTTCATCTCCGACGCGCGACTGGCCGGCGCCAAGATCCTCCAAGAACCCTACGACGACCGCTTCGTCCGCGTCGCCGTCATCGCCGACCCCGACGGCTACCACGTCCGCATCGGCTCCCCCAAACGCTAGCAGGCCTGCTAGGCTTCGATGGGGATGCGGCCGGTGTGGGCGAGGTCGTCGAGCTGGTCGCGGTTGCGTTGCTCGAGTTCGTCGATGCGCTTGGGGTCGACGCGCAGGCCGTGGGCGCGCTCGTCGACGAGGACGCTCTTGAGATACTGGCCCGTGTACGACGATTTCGTCGCGGCGATCTGCTCGGGGGTACCGGTCGCGACGATCGTGCCGCCTTTGTCGCCGCCTTCGGGGCCGAGGTCGATCACGTAGTCGGCCGTTTTGATCACGTCGAGGTTGTGCTCGATCACGAGCACGGAGTTCCCGACCGCGACCAATTTCTGCAAGACGTCGAGCAGCTTGTGGATGTCGGCGAAATGCAAGCCCGTCGTCGGTTCGTCGAGCACGTAGAACGTGCGCCCGGTGGCGCGGCGTGAGAGCTCGGTTGCGAGCTTGATGCGCTGCGCTTCGCCGCCGGAGAGCTGCGTCGCCGGCTGGCCCATCTTGATATAGCCGAGACCCACCTCCGCGATCGTCTTGAGTTTGTTCGCGATGCGCGGGATCGTGCCGAAGAGCTCCGCCGCTTCGTCGACGCGCATCTCCAGCACATCGGCGATCGACTTGCCCTTGTACTTCACTTCGAGCGTCTGCGCGTTGTAGCGCCGGCCTTTGCAGACTTCGCACGGCACGTAGACGTCGGGCAAAAAGTGCATCTCGATCTTGATCACGCCGTCGCCCTGGCAGGCCTCGCAGCGGCCGCCCTTGACGTTGAACGAGAAGCGCCCCGGCGTGTAGCCGCGCATCTTCGCTTCGGGGACGAGCGAGAACAGCTCGCGGATCTGGTCGAACGCGCCGGTATACGTGGCGGGGTTCGAGCGCGGGGTGCGGCCGATCGGCGATTGATCGATCACCACCATCTTGTCGAGTTGCTCGGCGCCCTTGACGCTGCCGTACGTGCCGCCGGCGGGCTGATGGTGCAGATGCTGGTTGAGCGCCTTCACAAGCACTTCGTTGACCAGCGACGATTTGCCCGAGCCGCTGACGCCCGTGACGCAGGCGAACGCGCCGATCGGGAAATCGACATCGACGTTCTTGAGGTTGTTCGCGACGGCTTTCTTCACGCTGAGCCAGCCGCGCGGAACGCGGCGCTCTTTCGGGATCGCGATGAACTGCCGGCCGGAGAGATACGCGCCGGTGAGCGAGGTGGGATGCGCGAGCGTCACCTCGATCGGACCGACGCTGAGCACTTCGCCGCCCTCGGCGCCCGCGCCGGGACCGATGTCGACGACGATGTCGGCCGCGCGCATCGTGTCCTCGTCGTGTTCGATCACGATCAGCGTGTTGCCGATGTCGCGCAAGGTGCGCAGCGTCGCCAAGAGGCGGTCGTTGTCGCGCTGGTGCAGCCCGATCGACGGTTCGTCGAGGATGTAGAGCACGCCGACGAGGGCGCTGCCGATCTGAGTCGCGAGGCGAATGCGCTGCGACTCGCCGCCCGAGAGCGTCGTCGCGCTGCGCGAGATGTTCAAATAGCCGAGGCCGACGTTGGCGAGGAAACCGATGCGCGCGCGAATCTCTTTGAGGATCTGCGCCGAGATCAACTCTTCGCGCGAGTTCGGCACGAACGCGGCGAAGAACGCATCGGCCGCCTCGACCGACATCGTCGTGAGCTCGTGGAGGTTCTTGCCGGCGATCGTCACCGCGAGCGCTTCGGGCTTCAGCCGCGCACCGCTGCACACCGTGCAGGTCGTCGCGGACATGTACTTCTCGATGTCTTCCTTGACGTAATCGCTCGACGAGTCCGTGTACCGCCGCTGGAGGTTGTTGACGACGCCCTCGAAGGTCGCGTCGTATTCCCACGCGTGGCCGCTCTTGGATTCGTAGACGAACTTCTGCTTTTTGTCCGTGCCGTAGAGGATCGTCTCGACCAGGTCCGGCGGCATCTTCTCGATCGGCGTCGACATCTTCACGCGCCGCGAGCGCAGCACGCGCTCGACCTGCTGCAGATAATACGGGTTCATCGACGGGTAACGCCCGCCGCCGAGCGACTTGCTCCACGGCACGATCGCACCGTCTTCGATCGACTTCGAGCGGTCGGGAATCACTTTCCACGGATCGATCTCGATCTTCACGCCGAGGCCGCTGCACGCGGGACACGCGCCGTACGGGGAATTGAACGAGAACAGGCGCGGCTCGAGCTCTTGGAACGAGAGCCCGCAGTACGCGCACGCGAACGCCTCGCTCATCGTGACTTCTTGCCACTCGGCCGTGCCCTTCGGCGTTTTGCCGGGCGTATCGTAGAGCACGGTGACGATGCCGGTCGAGAGTCGCAGCGTCGTCTCGACGGAATCCGTCAGGCGCTTGCGGATATCGGGCTTGATCGCGAGCCGGTCGACGACGACCTCGATCGTGTGCTTGCGCTTCTTGTCGAGGTCGATTTTCTCTCGCAGCTCTTTGATCTCGCCGTCGACGCGAACGCGCGCGAAGCCCTCTTTGCCGATCTCCTCGAACAGCTTCGCGTACTCGCCCTTGCGGCCGCGGATCATCGGCGCCAGCAGTTGGATCTTGGTGCCTTCCGGCATCGCGAGGATCTGATCGACGATCTGCTCGCTCGTCTGCGCGCTGACTTCACGCCCGCACTGGTAGCAATGCGGCTTGCCGATCCGCGCGTAGAGCAGGCGCAGGTAATCGTAGATTTCGGTCACGGTGCCGACCGTCGAGCGCGGGTTGCGCGAGGTCGATTTCTGATCGATCGAGATCGCCGGCGAGAGCCCCTCGATGTAATCGACGTCCGGCTTCTCCATTTGCCCCAGGAACTGCCGGGCATACGACGAGAGCGACTCGACGTAGCGGCGCTGACCCTCGGCGTATATGGTGTCGAACGCAAGCGACGACTTCCCCGATCCCGAAAGCCCGGTGATGACGATCAGCCGGTTGCGAGGCAGGGTCAGATCGATGTTCTTGAGGTTGTGTTCGCGCGCGCCCTTGATAACGATCGCATCAAGGGCCCGCGGTGCTGCCGGCAGAGTCATGCCCTGCTTAGACAAGGTCGAACGTCCGTTCGTTGCGGGGCCGGGCGGCTACTCGGCGGCAACGACGTCCGGCGCGCTCCGGGCGTTGAGGTACTCGCCGACGATGACGAGGTTGAAGAGTGAAACAACGCCCTGCATGACGATCGCCGCGACGACCGGGCCGAGGTAGGGGATGAAGTGTAGCGGGATGGTGGCGATCCCGACCACGATCGCGATCACGAAGACCGACACCACGATCACGAGCGTCGGGACGAAGCGGCGGGTGGAGATCGCGAACGACTCGCGCATCGCGCGGCCGAAGCCGTCGTCGCCGATGACGGTCGCCGCGAACACGTAGAGCGCGAAGAATTGGAAGATGAGCGCGCCGATTCCGAGCGTCACGACGGTCAGGATCGCCTCGATGATGAACAGCAGCACGATCGCAACGAAGAGGCGGCCGCCCTCGGCACGAAAGGCGGCGGCGCCGTCGCGCAAACCGGTCGTGCCGCGCATCCAGGCCGCGCCGGACATGCCGATCGTGTAGGCGTTGTTGGCGATCGTCGCGAGTACGCCGATCGCACTCAGCAGCACGTAATTGAGACCGCGCGCCGCGAGGTCCACGTGGCTGATCGCCGACGGATCGCTCAGGTCGGGCGGCGGAAGCGTGAAGATGCCGGTCAGGACGCCGAAAACGAGGCCGACGACGAGACCCGGAACCAAGATGACGGGGTTCCGGACGAGCAGATCCCACGCCCGGCCGAAGATATTTTCGACGGATTGCTCGATCATGGTCCGGCTCGATTCGGCCTGGCGGCGATGGCCCCTTGCGACGAACGGTACTCGCCCGCGATCACGAGATTCGCGTAGCCCGTGAGCAGCGCGACGAGCACGGTCGCGGCGGCGGCGCCGACGCGGGGCGGGAACGGAATGACGGCCGCGCCGACGCTCAAGATGATCGCGACCGCGAAGAGCAACACGACCACGGTGAGGCTGGTCGCGAACCGGACGGCGGTGATGCGGACCGATTCACGCAGCGCGCCGGCGAAGGTCTGTTTTCCGAGCACGACCGCCGCGAAAACGTACAGCCCGAAGAAACCGAAGACCAGGCCCCCCACGCCGAACGTCAGCACCGTGAGTACTGCTTGAATCGCGGCGTAGACGATGACCGTTGCGATCAACCGCGCACCGTTGGCCCGCAGCGACGACGCAAAATCCGCCAGGCTCGTGCGATAGTCGTCCCACGCACTACCGGCCATGCCGATCGTCAGCGCGTTGATCGCGATCGTGGCGAGCAGCATCGCACCGTACACGACGACGCTGCCGAGATAGCGCGTTCCGGCTTGCGCAGCGACGAGCGAGGTCGGATCGCTCGTGTCGATGGGCGCGACCGGCGGCGCGACCGCGCCGGCAGCGAGCCCCGCAAGCACACCGACGACGAGCGCCGGCAACAGCACCACCGGATTGGCGATCAGCAGCGCGAACGCGCGGCTGAAGACCTTGACCCGGCCTGCCTTCACGCAGCAGCCAGCGGCAAGACGTCCAGCACGTCCGCGATCGCGTTCACCGTCGCGTCCGGCGGCGGCGCCCCGGCGGGGACCGGCGTCGGGCGCACGACGACGAGCACCGTGAAGAGTCCGAGCGCGAGGGCGCCCGCGATATCGCGATCGTAGCGGTCGCCGACCATCGCGGTGTGCTCGGGCGTGCTGCCGAGCCGCGCCATCGCGTGCTGGAACACGCCCGGATCCGGCTTCACCATCCCCATCTCATCGGCCAGGAACACGGCATCCACACACTCGGTGAGGCCCAGGCGCGCGATCTTCTCATGATGCGTCGCCGCAAAGCCGTTGGTTACGATCCCGATCTTGCAGCCGCGTTCGCGCAGCGTCGTCACCAGCGCCAGGGCCCCGGGCGCGAGCTCGAGCACCTCGGAGCGATAGCGTGAATAGCTCGCCGCCGTCGTCTTGGCGAGCGCGCGATCATCGATGCCCGCGGCGAGCAATGCGTCATGCCACATCTGCGTGCGCGAGTCATCGATTCCGATCGAGAGATGTTCCGCCGTGAGGTTGCCCCAGAAGCGGGCGACCTCTTTATCGTATGCGGTCGCGAGCACGTCGCTCGCGATGCCGTGGCTGCGTGCGACATCCTCTGCCGCGAGCCGCGCCGCCGCGCGATACGCGCGGCTATCATCGTGCAGCGTATCGTCGAGATCGAAGAGCACGGTATCCACGGTACGCATCGCTCCACCAGGTGCGCGCGCGCGCAGCGAATTCCTTCGCGCTCGGGCCTTGAGCGCTGTTCTCGCATCTTGCGTCGATGCCGGATTCGACGCACGAGTTCATGTCATCCTGAGTTGAAGGATGGGCATGAGATAACCCTGAGTGGCACGCCCATCCTTCGACAGGCTCAGGATGACATGAACGCTTGCGACGATATTTGAGAACATGATCTCTATTCGAGAACATGATCTCTATTTGAGAACATGATCTATTCTTGAGAACATGATCTCTCTTTGAGAACATGATCTTTTGAGAACATGATCTAACAGCGAACGCGAAACGTTCGCAGGGCGTAGGCGGGGAGCGCGAAGCGCAGCGACTCCTGGACGATCGTCACGGTGCCGGGCAGCGCGCGCTCGCAAGCGTCCACCGGCAGCGCTTCGCGCATGCGCGCCGCACACCGCAGCGCGACATCGCGCGGCGCGCCGTCACATTCGCGCACGCGCACGATCACGCCGTCGCCGTCGTCGGCGGGTTTGGTCGCGACGACGAGCACGGCTGGATCCTCGGATGTGAAGAGCCGCACGCGATCGATTGCGGCATAGTCGTTCCAGGCCGCCTCGAGCGCCGAGATCGGCGCGCCGGCGGTCGGCACGAAGGCATACGCGATGCGATGTTCGCCGCGGTCGGCGCCGGGATCGGGCCAGCGCGGCGACCGCAAGAGCGACATCCCGACGCGCACGCCGCCGTCCGGCAGGCCGTGCGCGGACCAGCCGTAGGTATCGGGCGCGAAGAGCGCCGCACCGCGCGTGCCGTCGTCGACATGCGCCCAGCGCTGCGCGGGGACTTCGTAGCGCGCGCGCTCGGCGTCCGTCTCGGCATACGCGCTGCGCTCGATCGAGCCGTGCGGGACGCCGAAGCGAACGCGGCGTGCGGCGACGGCGAACCGGTGCTCGAGCCGCAGCACGACGTGGTTTTCGTGCCATGCAACCGCGAGTTCGGCGCGCAGAAACGGTTCGTCCGCGCGCAGCGTGAGCGCGAGCGTCGCGGCCGAGTTCGCGCCGATCCGATAGCGCACGGAGACGGTATCGTCGTCGAGCACGGCGGTCTGTGGCCTCACCGGAACGCGGCGATCGGCGTACGAGCGGTCGAGGTTCCAGGCATCCCAGGCTTTGGGTTTGTCGACGTAGGCGGCCAGACCGTTGAGCAGCGCGGCGACGTTCGTGCCGTCGCCGCCGGCGAGTTCGTCGAGCGTCCCGTCCGGACGGACGTGCGCGCGCACGATTCCGTTATCGAAGCGAAAGCCGTCCGCGTCCGCAATCGGCGCGACGGGCGGCGCGAGGGCGGGGCGGAAGTCGGAGCGCGGCAAGATCGAGCGCGCGCCCTCGGCGACCCGCGCCACGATGCGCTCGGCACGATCGTACTCGGCGTGGACGTCGGCGTACACCGCGGGAATCGACGTGCCCGCCGCGACGTCGTGAAATTGATTGCGCAGCACGATGGTCCAGGCGGTGCGCAGATCGTCCCGCAGCGGCGACAGGACGCTCGGCGCGACGCGCACGGCGACGCACCACGCGGCGAGTTCTTCGGCTTCGTCGAGCGCGCGTTCGAGCGCGGCGTTGCGCGACTTCGTATCGCGGTGCGTCGTATACGTGCCGCGATGCGTCTCGAGATAGAGTTCGCCGCGATAGCGCGGCAGCGTATCGGGCAAGCCCGCGAACCAGCGGTCGAGCGGCGTCCACGCCGCGGGCGCGACGCGCGCGATCGCCGCATCCGTCGCGCCGCCGCCGCCGTCACCGAAACCGACGACGAGCGGCTCGCCGCGGTCGCGCGCGATCTGCGCGCGCTCGGGTTCGGCGTCGCTCTCGTAGCGGTCGAGCACGGCACTGGGCAGCGTGCTGCCGTCGTCGCCTTCCCACATGAATTGCGGATACGGCCAGCGCGTCGTGTCGTTCCACTTCAGTTTCGTCGTTGCGAACGCGCGCGCG
>Ga0209208_10003947_pt1 | contig 21162 bp, 20 predicted proteins | sample S1TSphfallax_3_FD_187694 | JGI IMG/M metagenome (GOLD analysis project Ga0209208, IMG submission 187694) | Host-associated microbial communities from peat moss isolated from Minnesota, USA - S1T2_Fd - Sphagnum fallax MG (SPAdes) (version 2) | ecosystem: Host-associated > Plants > Peat moss >...
CTTGTCCCAACACCCAAGGGTGTCCCGGAATGTGAACTAACCACGTGGGTGGTTTGTTTTGATGCAAATTCATGCTTGATCTACTAAATCTTCTTCCTAGTCTAATCCCTGGGCTCCCAACTCGACCCTCTACCCCTTTCTAGAGTTGGAAGCCGGGAGCGTGCCTCCAAGTCTCAACTTTCCGCAACTTGATTTTGTGAAACCCTCAAGTGGGTTTCACCCCGTGACTTGGGAGCGCGTCATCTTCCTACATAAGTTCTAATTGTTAATGCATCTATTACATCTCTACAGCCATTGGATCATTGTTAACTTACACCACCAACCAATTGAAGCATTGCTTTATGGATAAAATAACCCTTCTTCAAGTCACACATAAGTTCCTCCACTCAAAGTGTAGTTGGTGACAAAACCCCATGAAAAACATCAAATCAAGAAGATGGCATTATACAAATTACATGGCCTTGTTTCACAATTGAAGAACAAATTAGATAGACCTAACATGAACAGACTAGTCTGAACTTGTAGTGATGCTCAAATCTTTTTGTTAAACTTATTATCATGCACTTAATGCACAAAGATAGTCTAATAGTCCAAAGGCATCAAAATAGAAAGAATTCGAATTGGCAATTCATGAACCACTATTTGTTTGTCACAAAACTATTTACAACATCTGCATTTCTTAAATAATGTGAGCAAGACCACATAACAAGTTAGGAATGGAACCCTATAAACATATCTCCAACCTTTCATAACTATTCACACATAAGCATTCATTGACATTGTCACCTCGACCTGCTTCAAATGGGCATCAATTTGTATACTTGTAAGATAGTCGAAAGATGGAAATTGTACAATGTCACCTACAAATTGGAGAAAACCTATTGAGATCATCTAGAGGTTATTTTCTAGCAAAATGTAGAATTGATACAAGCTCCATAAAACCTAAATGCAAACCCTCATAAAATGTAACCCATGCACCATTGTAATTTCATCCCAGCATGTTGAATGGTCAATTTAGATTGATGAACAACCTCCCAAGTGACCCAATGACTTTTAAAATAATTACAAAATATGGTTTGCAACTAAGTATAACACTACAAAGAACTTCATAATAAATTGACCTCATAGATATAATGGGGTAGGTGGACATTTTGCAACTTGCAATATCGTTGTTGTCCCACCAAACTTGAATCCAAATGTGAGATGAAAAACTATGGGATCATGAACAACAATTAGCCCATTGAAATGGCATGACCGTAATGGTTTGCCCTTATTCAAAGTGTTGAGGATCTAGGCGATGAGTGTCCATAACAACTATTCAAACACACTTGATACAACATGGAACACACCCCCTATATCGTGTCTAGAAAGGACATGGGAACCAAGATTCTTCTGACAAGGAATGGGTAATAGTTGTAACTTACCCTATTATGGCAATAGTTGAAAGGCATTTGACTTTGCAAAGGGTGGGAAGACAATTGAACAAAAGCATAGACATGGAATAGCTTTTAGCAATTACTTTTGGAAGGGAGAACCTTGCACTAGGATCAATGTTAAGGCTGCCCATAGACACCCCAAGGTTGCCCACAGACATAGTTGAAGAGGTGCAACGCACCTCTAAAATGCTAGAATATGTAGCAATAAATGTAGCAGAAGTTGCCCCAAAGAAGACAATCATGCATTGCAAGACTAAGACTTGGGCGTAAGTGATGACGAGGATGAACTTGCATTACAAGAAGTATATCTAGGTGTAAGTGAAGATGTTGTAATGGATGGTCTATATGCTTTATAAAATGCTTGTACATTGTTTTACAATAATGCAAGGTGTAGCAAACTTGCAAGGACATTAGTGCTGATGAATATGTACCCCATACATGGTTGCTCTAATAAATTTGTGGATGAGTTATTTTCCATATTGCACATATTTTTCTTGCTTGTGGAAAATTATTTATTTAGCAACATGCATGGTGCTAAAACTTTGACACAACAAATTGGCTCAAAATATAAACAAATTCATGCATGCATTTTTGGATGCATATTGTATAGGGGAGAATATGCCAATTACATTCACTACCCAAAATGTGGAAAGGAAAGGTACAAACAAGTTAGATAGATAGAGGTAACCATGAAAATTTTATGCCATTTCCACCTAATCCCATGGCTAAAATGGATGTATCAATCTTGCACCATGTCACAATTATTGTAATTGCATGTGGAGACCAAGAGCACAGAGGGTTGGTGTGCCATGTTGTAGATAACAAAACATGGGCACACATAGATGAAACATGGTTAGATTTTACAAATGAACTTTGGAATTTGAGGTTAGCAATTTCCATAGATGATTTCAATCCATTTTCTGAGAAGTTATGCCAATGGTCCACTTGGCTCGTGTACATTTTGCTTTATAATTTACTGTCGTGGTTGGTGATAGTGTGATTTTTCATGTTAGTTTCATTGATTATACCGAGGAAAAAAAGTGTTAACATGAACAACATTGATGTATTTTTTACTCCACATATGGAGGAGTTGACACTTTGGATGCTTGGTGTCCAAGCATTAAATTTTGCCTAGGTGGAGGGGCATTGTTCTTTCAATCTTCATGCCATGGTCATGTGGACCATCAATGATTTCCTAGGTATGGCTTGTTATTTGGGTGTGTACACCAAGGATATATTGCTTGTCCTAAATGTGGGCTAGAAACCACATTTGGGCATTCATAAACCTTGAAGAAGGTGATGTATATGGGCCATTGTAGGTGGCTTCGATGTAAGCATCCATATCGATTACCACAATTCGAGGATGCTTTTAATGGGCATCCTAAAGAAAAAGGTGAACCCCCCATAATAATGAGCCATGAAGTGGAAGCAAGGGGCATGGAGACTAAACATTAGATTGGAGAAGGGGGACAACTAGGGTCTACAAATGAACCTTCCACGATCCATGGGGTGAAACCAATGTCCATTCTATATGACTTACCCTATTTTGTACACAAATTATGTTAATTGCCCTCCCAAAATTGTGTAAGAGTTGTGAATAGGTGGCAACAGAGTTGACAAGAAGTCTTAACTGAATTGCAACATACATATAAGTTGGATAACACTCCTTTTTGCAACTAATGTTACTACAATTGTATTTTCACAATTGCAATGAAGTTGTGTAGAAGAACCAACACCAACTATTACTAATTAACTAAATTAATTTGAACTAATGGATTATGGTAGGATTTGTTGATTAAGCATTGCCTAGACATTATGCATGTCAAAAAAAATGTGTGTGAAAATGTAATTCGGACCATTTGTGGTGAGAAGGACAACAAGGAGGTGAGGTAGGGCTTGGAGGTGCAAAACCTATGCCCACACCTATGGCTTACCCGCAACCCACAAAACCCATCATGGTGGATGATGCTACATGCCAATTATGTGTTAAATGAAAAGGAGCTCTCAACTTTCCAAAGCCAATTTGTATCTTTAAAGGTACCATTTGAGTATTCTTCCTCTTTAGTTAAACATGCATCAACTGGGAAGTAGGTTAACATGAACGCACATGATTGGCATGTGCTTATACAAACCCTACTCCTTTTATGCTTAAGGGGTCTCATGCAAGAAAACACCCAAAAAACCATCATGTAGCTAAGTAGGGTGTTTTGATGGATATGTGCAAAAGTCATAAACCCTAATGAATTATCATGTTTAAAGAGGATGTTGCAATGACACTTTACATGCTAGAGATGGTGATGCCCCCATCTTTTTTTGATGTGATGACACATCTTGTGATTCATTTCATCGAAAAGCTTGATTTGTGTGGTCTTGTCCACATTCAATGGATATATTGCATCAAATAAATGAACAAAGTTTTAAAGGGTTATGTTTAGTGCATGAAGCGGCTTGAGGGATGCATGGCTGAAAGTTATGCTATGGAAGAATCAATGGGATTCCTCATTGAGTATATGCAAGGTTTCATGTTGGTGAGTCATTGAGTGTGGGATGTCGAGGAGGAGGAGGGTGTTAGTGGGGAGGTGCTTGAAGGAGCTGGTAAATTAGTCAACTTGGGCTAGGCTCTTCAGGACATTGCCCACCATTATGTCCTCACTAACACAACTACAATGGTTACATGGGTTAGGTATTGGATCAACATTGGGTACAAGTTGTTTTGTAATTGTCAACAAGAAATACTTGTATCAATGAAGTTGCATTGTAGTTTTAGACACGTCATGCACTAGGATTTATCTCCATAAATATTAGTTTGCAACTCAAATGCAGTTGCATGTGAGGAATAATATAAAAACATAGTTGCATGTTAATGCAAACCCAATTGTAAGGAGTGGCATAGGCATGCACAATTTGGAAATGATTTGCAGTTTGAAATTTCCATATGATCATGTGGTTAGTCTTTAATAAATATGAGGAAGAAAAGAAGGAAACAAATGAAAGGAGGGTGGAGGGAGAAGTTAGTTTCCCCAATCGTACAGAATGGGTATGAGGTGCCATGAGGGAAATCAACACCATGGGATGCCATGGAAGACTTGGACGTAGATGCTCTAAGTTGCCCTCTGAAGGCAAACTACATTGAGGTATCAATGGATGAAGGTGTATATGTCAATCACTTTCAAGTGAATGATTGTAATACAAAAGGCATGGTTAGTTTTGATGTGGGGTGGCATCAATATTTGGCCAACAACAAACCCACATGGGGGATGGTGATGCAATGGTAGAATATGTTGGCGTTATAAAAGACATATTGACAATGTTAATTTTGAATATCATTTTAAATTTTATGTTTGTAATGCAAAAAAATTACAAGTGTGATAATCCAAACTATTCATCGATTTGTGCTTTCATCCATAACAAAATAAAAACTAGCACAAAGCCAAGGGGGTCCTGCAAATTACATTTTGTTTTTCCTTGAAATCTTAAGATTCTTGATCCCCTAATCAAAAATGGATTCCATGCGAAATATAAGGGTAGATGTAAATTACAATGGCTCACTTTTTGCATCTTTATGGATTTTTTCCAAAGTGCACTTTATTCAAATGCCACAAATGCATTGTAAAATTATTAATTTGACAAAAATATTTATGGATTAAGATTATCAAATTGAATAAGAATATTATTGAAGGGCGAACTCCAATAAACATACATCAATCATATAGTAATGAACTTTTAACGTGGACATATGGATTATAGTCTGGGTTTTGCATTAACATTCAAATGCAATTTTCATTATGATTTCATCTTATTTTTTATAGGGACTGAATTTATGATACATGATGGGAAAAAAATATGGATTGAAAATAATTCTAACAAAAACTTTAACCTACAAATAACTATGGACTTTTGAATGACCAAATTTGGACCCTATTTTCAAAATTTTCTACCTTGGTCATGTTTTATTGGATTTAATTTTTTTGCCCTAACATGTATGTCAAAAAATTGTCTAAATGGGTAACCTTTCATATGCACTTTATTCCAAGGTTATTAAAATTGATGTGACATGGCCATTTTGTGTCAAACATCACATTGATGTCCATCTTGATGTGTTATTCATGTTCATAAAAAATAATGCACGAAAAAATTTAATTGCCCCTGTTATGTATGGTGGCCAAAAACAAATTCAATCGCCATAGGATTGGTGAATGAAAATTTGCAATTGTCAACTTTTCATCATTGCAGTTGAATGCCATAATCAATCACCACTTTTTAGTTTCCACAATCGATTTTGATTGCCATCCAATGATTAAAATTTCTCAAATGTTAATCAAAACCCAATTTTGGTTGCCTTCCAAAACCCTTTTCAATTGTTAACAACTATTGTTTCAAGTTGATGGCGACCAAATTTTCAATCACCTTTGGTCACCATGCATAAAACTCCACAAGAACTTTCCAAAAACATATTACATGCCCACTTTCCAAATTCAATCAATAGTGATTGAAAAATCTTGGTCACCATACAATGATCTAAATTTTTTGGATAGTGACTTAAACCTATTTTTGGTTGCCATTTGTATGGTACCAAAAAGATTTGATCATAAATAGTATGGCCACCAAAACCATTTTTTGATTGCTAACAATTTGTTTTGTGTCATTATCAATTGAATTTTGGTCACCTTCAATTGCCACAAGTAAAACTTGACAAGAATTTCACAAAAACATATTAAATGCCCTTTTTCTAATTTAATTTGCTAGTGAGCAATTTTTTTTGATTGCCATCCAATGATCAAAGGGGGCAATCACAATCAAATGAGTCAATGGTGATGAAGGATTCAAGGACTACATTCTTTTTGTGGTCGTTTTCATTCTCATATAAAGGATTTTTGGGGCGAAATCTTTTGTGATATGTTAGTAGAAAGACATAATTTTTTCAATAGATCACATTTTTTGTATTAACTTTTCATAAATAATTAATTTTTTTTTTTAAATGTGCAAATTTTACCAAATTCTGCATTTTGTTTTGAAAAATTATCTTAATTTCAAATTATATGAAAATATGTTAGTGTTTAATTTTATTGTTTCATAGACTACAACTATATTTTAGATGTCATGTACATTACACCCCATTTACATGTGGTAAAGAACTTTTGAAATTTTTTAATTTTGTTCAACAAATTTTAAATTTTAAATTTTTTTTAATTTCACAACTTTCAAATTATGAGTGTTTTTTGAGTGTGGATAATCAATTAACATCATCTCAATTTTTTTTCTTATCAAAGTTCCTTCATAAAAAAAGTTTTTAGCTTAGTAATTTACAAAATTGACTGCTTTTGACATAATTGTTGTTCAAGTTCAAAGGTCCTTTATTAAAACCAAAACCCAAAATATATATATTTTGAATTTTTTTCTTTCAATTCTTCAACATTCATATTAATCATTTAGTGTTACATTCCATGATTAACATGGCATTATAATGGCACCACAAAAATATATTTAACAAAATTACAATTTTTATAGAGTTTTGGGAGTCAACTAACGTGTTTTTTGGCTCATTTGATTGTGATTGCACCCCAAGATTTGTTGGATGGCGATTGAAACCCATGTTTGATTCCCATTTGTATAGGTTTTAGTTGTCATTTGAGAAATCTTGATTGTTGGATGGCAATTGAAATTTCTTGGTTGCCAATAATTGAATTTGGAAAAGGAGGCATGTAATATGTTTTTGGAAAGTTCTTGTCAAGCTTTACATGTGGCAATTGAAAATGACTAAAAATTTAATCGTCAATGATAGCAAATAATAGTCATTAACAACTAAAACTAATTTCGATCACCATATTGTTGGCGACCAAAAGTTTTTGATTGCCATATGAATGGCAACCAAATATGGGTTTTGTTCACCATCCAAGAAATTTGGATTGTTGGATGGCAATCGAAATTTTTCAATCATTAGCAATTGAATTTGGAAAGGGGGCATATAATATGTTTTTTGAAAGCTTTTGTCGAACTCTATGCATGATGACAAAAGGTGGGAAAAATTCAGTTGCCAATGATTGAAAACAATTGTTGCCACCAATTGAAAAAAGGTTTTGGTTGCCAAACCATTGGGGATAGAAAAATGTTTTGATCGCCCAACAATTGACAATAAAAAACTTTTGATCAATTGTCAAACATATGGTGATCGAAAATGAGTTTCAATCACTTGACATATGGCGGCCAAAAATGAGTTATGAAATTAACATACAAAAGGAGGCTAAAAGTTTTCAATTGCCAATTATTTGACAACTAAAATTGTGTAATGATTGAAAAACATTTCAATTGCCACAAAGTTTATAGCAACCAAAATTATTCCTTTTTTTATTGTCTATCAACCTACCTAAAGCACCCAAGATAATTTTAAACCTAAGTTGACTTTAGGTTTACCTAGGTTAACCCTATATTGATGTGACACAAAACTACATCTATGTTTAAATGCATTCATAGTGTCATGACAAATACACAAACATGATGATAACCTTGGTTTATTAATTTATTAATTATCACATAAGGCCCACTCAATAATTATTTTTAACCATTTTTTTCATTTTAATGTTAAAATATGAACTTTCAAACTTAGAACTCATATCGCTATTAAGACACCCTAACTTCTATGTACCCATAACTTAGAGAATGAGTTCAGAAAAACCAAATTAACACATCAAACCCAACAACTTGTAAAGGTCACATATAACTTGTAGGTAATATATAAAGTTGGCATGTCTCAGTAATAATTTACAGAAATTGTCTCATGAATAAAATATCATAATATAGATAACATAATTTTTGTTGCAGTGTACACTTCAATTCAATCATATGCCCCAGTTTCCCACCTTAGTCTGATCCATAAACTGTCGATTGGAATTCTCCCAAAACTTCATCCGATCATTCTAGATGAGCATCATCCCAAACATCATCTGATCTTTCCATATGGGAATTATGATCCCAAATTTCATCTGATCATTCTAGATTGGAAATTTCCCAAAACTTGGTCTGATCTTTCTAGATGGGAATCCTCCTAAACTCCGTCCGGTCTGATCTGTTCTAGATGGGAATTTATCCCTAACTTTCACAATTAAGTTTAATGATCATATTTTGCGAAGTTAATCGCTGTACGACCTCTAGATTGATTATTAATCTAGTAAATTAAAAATTGGACTATTTCATAATAATGGTTGTCACAGTTTGGTAATTGGAAGTTCGCAGTAACTGGTGATTCAATAATCAGTTATCTCCTTCATAGCCCAATTTTGCAATCACTCATGATTCCAAAAGACCTGCAAGCTGATGTTTGAGTTTGAGATGGTATAACTAGAGAATGATCTAGAGTTTTTTTGGGGGAGATTGCAGTTTTTTTCTTCCCCTTTAACGAGGACAACTTTTCAGATACAGACATTCCATTGTCACGCCAGGACCAAAGCCCAGAAGATAGCCGTAGTCCCAACCCTCGCCAGTGGTAGTGGAGCCCAGTTCCTCTGAGCGCAACCGTACCTCGTTAAGCGCGAAGAGCAAGGAAGCTCCTTGCAAGTTACCGTACTCTGATAGGGCGGTCCTGGTCGCTTGCATCTTGTCTTTTGGTAAGTTGAGAGATGCCTCCACTCCATTGAGCAGTGCGCTACCTCCAGTGTGCATGGCGAAGAACATCTCATCCCAACTAGGTCCGCCAACTACCTCCCTGACTTCGGTTAGGAACTTGGGCAGGTTAGCGGCGATTACTCCTGCTACATGCTTGAGTAGATGGGAGTTCAATCCGGCTCTCGTTAAACGTCTAACGATAGCGTGCTCAGTGTTAGGCAAGAATGTCTCGCCGGCCCATTGAATCTCGTACAGTGGCTTTTCGTTGGGCTCCGGATCAGCTCCGACAATGAGAGCGACTCCCCCGTCTCCCGTCAGTGCGGCTGCCACTAACTCGTCGATTTCGTTCTCATTCGGTGCCAAGTAACCCAGGATCGTGCTTTCCACGCAGACCGCTAGCACTCTGGCCCCCTTATTGTTCTCTGCGAGATCCTTGGCGACGCGCATGACTGCAGCACCGCCGTTGCAACCACCCATGTACAACATGACACGTCTAATCGTTGGCTTCAGACCCAAGAGCTTGGAGAGTACGAGATCCGCACCGGGCATGTCTATTGAGCTGGTTGTTCCAAACACCAAGTGAGTTATGTCAGAAACGGGACGTCCCCATGTTTTGATGGCTTTCAGCGCCGCCTCTTGCCCTAGCTTAGGAATCTCTACCACGGACATGTTGATTCGCGTCTCTACAGAGGGAGCCATGTATGTGCAGATTTCTGGATTTGCCTTCAAAACCTCCTCCGTTAGAATCATGTGGCGTTTCCTGATCCCCGTCTTATCACCTGCACAACAAAAAATCAATAATAATTCGCTGAGAAATTGGTGCAGACGGTATGACTCTGCAAAAATATTTCTCACATCCTAGTTTTAGTTACTGACATTTTTCCAACCCCAACCATGGACCAATCAAAATATCTAGCCAACCAGAAACAGGGAGCCTTCCGAGGCTTCTCAAGGGCCCTGAAAGCTGTGCATTTTCCAGGGTCACAGCAGTCTCTAAGTGGATTCACTGGATATGACTGCTGCACCTCCTCCAAGATTTTCAGTGCAGGGCCACATATCGAGCACCTGCGGAGCTGCTCTAAGAAAAGAAACGTGTTCTAGCAATTTCAAGGAAATCAGTGTACCCGACGCAAAACATGTTTCAGCTGGTGACAAGGTTCGCAATTAAGATCAGAGATTTTAAGAGACCTTTTTTTCCCTGAGAGAATTATACGTACAGAGGAACTTGAACTTGGCCTTGAGAGCCTCTTTATGGTTGAGGTTGCAAAGGTTGAAAAGATAGTCTGGGTAAGTCTCTTGAAGGTAATACGTGGGCGGGACTGCAATATCCATCGCCAATATCGTTGCCGGTCCTTTCGCCGGCATCTGTAACGATCTCCCGTCGTTGTTGCTGCTCAGACGCTGGAGACCATTCTGCTCGCTGATGACCGCTGAGGCCGCCAAATCTCCACTTGGTGCCATGTCAACGACGACCGCTAGTACAAAACCCGCGCACGTCTCGCCCGCTAGCTCTTACAGACAGATTGATGAATGTAGACAAACCCTAAGGTCGATCACAGAATTCAGCTACAACTAGAAAATTGTTGCAGGCAGACCCCGTTGCGGCTGTGAAATGGATACTAATATCTCTCTGGTATTCTCTGTGTTACTGGCCCCTTTGAATGCAAACAATTTGCGATCAAGGTGAGATTTGCATTTCACAACTGAGCACTATATAGCTCTTCCTGGACATGATGGTTCTGGGCTTGAAGAATGCGATCATGTATTCAAGCACTGATGGGTCAAATTGGATCGGTCCTCTGGCGCTTTTTAGAATACTTACTACTACAGGGAGAATCTAAAAGTCTAAAGCTTTTTCTAAAGCTTCTGCTAGTTTTCTAAAGTAGTGGTTGATAATGCAGTCAGGGAGTACAGCAGCTAGGACTAGTATTTTGGCTGCTTCAATCCCAAACAGAATTTTTAAGCAGCTGCTTCTCTATTACTCTCAGTACGCTTTTCTGTACCTTTTGTTTGGGAGAACACAACCCATGACCAGAGTGAACCAGCAATTACCACTGTGAAGGAGGGATGGATCGTAACTGGTCAGCAAACAGTTTTCTGTTTGGTTCCGGTTCCCTAGCTAACCATGATGGTTAGCTCAATTGCTTTTTTACTACCTACACTAAAAGAAAATGTGGGTTTTTCTCACACAAAAAGTTGCAGCTCATGACACAAGGGAGATCATCTCTGTGATTTCATCCATTAAAATATATGATATGTGATGTTTATTGTGGCATATATTACATAAAAACTGACAATTTGACATTAAGTTATGGTCAATAGTCACCTACTTTCTGATCAATTCACCTATATAGGACCTACTTCTTCCAGTTTGAGTTACCCAGGTCAAATCAGATATTACCTCAGGTGAGATTCATCCACCACTGGGGACAATAACAGGCATCCAGTGGATGGTGCACTGGTGACTGTTGGATCACTTGGCCCACCGCCCACCAAGGAGACCTTGCAAATATATATTACACAAAAAAAAAGGTGCAATTCTAAAGGTTAGATAATTTTGGGACCATTTGGTTCTTTCTTACATGGCTGGGTCCATGGTCCATATTAGCTTATTAGTCTTAAAGCTCTTCCTCTAAAGGCCAAAAGACGTGAGTGACCCCTGCGCACTCACCAAGAACACCTTTAAAATGAATTGATTGTTTTGGATTTGTTGATGATAATGATTGGCCTAGGTGGAGAGACTTGAATAATTTTTCTATTTTTTAGGACATTTTCATGTTTATAGGTGGGAACTGGTGAACATTAAACACGAAATTAATTTAATATAAAAATGTGTTTACAATTATTGTTAGGTGAATTGAAGATGCTCTGATGTTTTAATCTTTTTTATCACTTGTGGACACTTGCAATTTTGGTCAAAGTTCCATTCTCCCGGTGTGGATTTGGCCATGGTGATCACAAGAGTAGGTGCTGTGGGTGCTGACCCTACCCACCCATCCCCTCTTTCCTTTAGGAGATTGAGAACTTCCAGCCTTTCAGCTTTTATGCCATTCTTGACCAAGGCTGTCCAATCTTCTCAACTTTCAAGTGTTGACTTGTTCCCTCTAAGCTTGATGGCAGACATACTCTAACTTTCACTTCCAGTCTATTCTCAACTTCCACGTTTTAGCTTCAACTTTTGTCTAGTGCAGCAGCTCCAGTGCTCCTTTCCAGTTTATGGGCCTTAGTGAACAAGCACCCACCAATGCACCAGTTGTGGATGAGACTGTTTTGGCTGTTTTGGGATGAACCCAAACCATTTAACCCAAACCAAACATTGAGGTGCGTTATTTTTTCCTTTTCACTGGCCCACCCTTCACTGAGATTTCAAAAAAAATCTCCCCTTCTTTTTCCCTCCTCTTTCATCTTCTTTTCCTCTTTTGTTTTTTCTTATTTTTTCTCTGAGATTTCAAAAAAAATCCACCCTTTTTTTGTCTCTCATCTTTCTTCTTCTTCTCCTCTTTTGTTCTTTCTTTCTTCTTCTTCTTTTCCATTATTGCTGTAGCTTTTTTTTCATCATTTTTTTCTCGTTTTTACACTACTATTGTTTTCTTTTTCTTTTTCTCTTTTGTTTGTGCTATAGATTTTTCTTCTTGTTATTTTTTCCACTTCATTTTTGTTGCTCCTTTAGTTTTTTTTTTTTTTCATCCTTTTTTTTTTCGTTTTTCTTTTTTTTTTCTATTTTTTCTTCTTTTCCTTTTTTTTTTTTTTTTTTTTTTTTTTTTTTTTTTTTCTTTTTTTTTTTTTTTTTCCTTTTGTTTTTTTTTTTTTGCATCCTTTGTTTCTTCGTTTTCCTTTATTGTTACAACTTTTTCATCATTTCCTTCTTTTTTTTGTTTTCCTTCTCCCTCTTCAAGCATTTTCTTTTTTTTCATCACATCGTTGCACTTGTTGCCATTTCTTGTTGTGTCATCATTAATTATATTCAACACACAAGGTATGCCTTTATTCTTTTCCTTATCTTTTTTTTGTTTTGGTTTGAAAGTAAAAAGCAAAAAGGAAAAGTAAGAAAAAAGAAAAAAAAATACAAGACAAAGATTTTTATTTTTTTTCTTGTTTTTATAGTTTTTTCTACTTTTAAAATTCTAGAAGTTTGCTATCTTTTCCTTTTTTCTGTTTTTTCTTGAAGATTTTTTTTCTTTTTATTGTTAATTTAAAAAGAAAAGTTTTTGTTTTTTTTTGTTTTTTTGTTTCCTTTTTCATTGCTTGTTTTTCTTTTTTTTTTGTTTTAAGAATAAGAAGATTCTTGAGTTTTTTTTCCTTATTTTTTCATTCTTTTTGGTCTTCAAAATTCCAAAAGATGAAGTCTATTTTTCTATTTCCTTTATTTTTTATTTTCAATTTTTTTTCCAGTTTTTTTAAAAAATATTGAGTAAACTATATATGTTCATACCCATGTAATTTTTTGGGGTTTGGATTATATTTTTCAAATTTGCATATTAATGTGTATTATGTGTTTGATGCAAATTTTGAATAATTATGAATTACAAATTTGTAACCCATGTCATTCAATTCCAATTGTATCACTATCAATTTTACATTCATTAACATGTTATTAAGGTGGTTATAACAACAAGAATTTATCAATGAACACATGACATGGTGACTAATGAAAATAGGTTTACAAAGGTGTCTCTTAAGGTTAGAAAGTAGCATGCATATTTTACTTAGGTTTTTTTGGCGTAAACAATGGCATGGAGTTCATGTTTTCCATTTTTTGAACATTTTTAAAAGTTTTGATAGATGTGATACTTGAATCAATACCATCACAAATGTATAAACTTCATGGGTTTGTTCCAAATCTATGTGAAATTTATTATTTCATGGGTTCATATCATTTACATACAAATGTCATGCATTATTTAAACACGGAAGTCGTGTGCATGACTTTTGTGTGTAAAATACAAATAAACACAAAACATTTGTGTTTAAACAATGCATGTGCCATCAATGTTCAAACTATACAAGTAGATGTTTGACATCCATGTCTATTTTATACGAACTTATGAAAAATAAATTTCGCACAACTATTATTGCCAAATCATGACCCATGAAGATTGTGATGACATACAAATTTTGTCTTATTGCAATTGTAACCTCATGTTTGTATTTTTTTACATGCTTTGAAAATGAGCATTGCATTAATACTTTGTTGAAATTTTCCTTAAAAATACAAGTTTGAAACATATTGCAATGTTTTTGGCTTCCAAATGACAATCTTACACAAAAATGCACCTTGGTGTCTTTCTGGATAGGGGAAATTATGAAGCCCAGTTGCTTGGAGTGCAGGACAGCTCACAGGCAAACCTCTTCCCAGGGTCATGGATGGGATATTAGCTCCTATTCCAATTGTTACTATTACATTTGGACACAGATTTACAAGCATTCACACTTTTCTTGTACTTTTGATTTCTTAGAACCTTTTCCTTCAACTTTATTATGACATTGGAACACAGTTGTCCAAGCAATCAGACTTTCCATTTCACTTTGTAGAACCTGCAGCCGAGTAAGTAGAAAGTCTACTAATGAGCAGTTCATAAAAGAAAAGAGGGTAAAGCTAAACGGGATGTTGATCATCTAGTGGTGTATATTTATGATTCAACAAAGTAACAACGTTGGAAAGTAGTTTGGGTGCTTGCAAGCATAGGGACAAATGCTTTGGTTTACTGGAGAGCCAAGGAAAAGGAAGATCTTGTCAAAAGAACTTGCCTGGCCCAAGACATGGAGTCAAAGAAGTTCCTGAATTGCTTTATCTGGGAGTTGTCGATTCTAAGGACCTGTGTGAATCACATGGATCACACCCAGAAAGAAATAATAGATGCACATAAATGTGCAGCAAACTCTAGAGCACTGTACTTCATCCAAGTATTTTGCATTTCTCCAATGATTCCCACCCATGTTTTTTTTTTCTTTGGCATTTTTTTGCATTTTTCAACCCGAAAAATATGGTTTCAACACATTCAAAGCAGCTGTTATGAGAAAAATCAAAATGAAAAGGGCACATTCCTGTAATACATTCCCTGTTCTTTTGGGGGAGGGCGTGGATCACCAAATTTGAAGGAAAATGTTTTTAGGAAAACAATTCATCACATTTGGACTTGGATTTTAGAGGGGGAGGGCATTTTTATTATCAAGTTTTTAAATTTTGAACAGGTTCTACAAAGCTGTCACCATTTAATGATAATGCCCTCTTGGAATGCTTGCATATGACTCAACATCAGAAATTTGAAAAAAAACAAAACCACTGATTCAATGGAGTTTTGTGAACATATGGCCCTAATTTGCCAGATTTCAGGAAAAAAGAAACATAAAATTGCTAAATTTCTACAATAGGTTGTAGCAAGTAGCTAAAATATTCAAGGATTCTTGAATTTTTCTACTTTGATTTTGATCTATAGCCAGATTTGGCTAAATCTTCTTGTGAGTGATTCCCTTGAGCATTATTTTCTCAAAACAGGATCATTTTTTTTTTCCACTTTTCTAATGTAGTATCATTAGCACACATCCAAAAAAAGATTTAGCATTAATTTTCCACAAGTCTTAGAAAACTGTACAATTTTTGGCAAAACTCAATTGCCCCAAAAGTAAAAACTTTGTCAAAATGCAGCAAAAACTTCTCCAAAATTTGCTGATTTTTTTAATAGGGAATTTGCAACAAAATATTCCTTTTTATTCTTGGAGGTTTAAATACTGAATGTTCTCTAAGAAACATGAATTATATCGACATGTCAAGAGGTGGCTGATCTCTATACAACACCACCAAATAACTTACAATCCAGCTGACTACTTTGAACAGCTGCAGCAACCTAAGTTGGTTTGAACTGTTTCTTTTTCCATGGCTGAAGACACAAATTGCAGAGCCTCTCCAATTAAATAAGGAGGTTGTTTTTAGCAGAGCTTTCCGCAGTACAAATGCCACAGAGAGGCCAGCATCATGCTGTGGTCTCTAGTCTCTACTGTGGTCTACAGACCAAGGAGACCAAAGAAAAGAAAAGAAAGAAAGAAAAAGAAAGAGCAATTATGCTTTTGTCCACACCATGTGTTCAACTCGTGTGCCTCACGTGCCCTTTCTAGTGAACTACCCAAAACTTGGAAGCTTTTCCAGTTATGTACTCTTGCGAAGCATGAACTTTCTTGAAAGCAAAAATAATCATTTTATTTCATTATATGTTTTCCAACTGATTTCATCATTAAACTGAATTTTCCTTGCACATTTTGGGTCAAACTAATACACCCGCAATTCTTTAACAGCTCCCTCCTCTGACCAGTTTTCATCCACCATGTATCCAAGATGCTTTTGTACTCCTGGGACATGCATAAATAGAAATAACTGCTGATTCTTTATTGATGAGACTGATCTTGGGCCAGTATTGTTTTTGTTAATAAACTACCAAGTCCAAATCTGAAAATATTTCAAAATCAGAGAACTATCAACTCCAATTTCTTGTGGGAAAAAATCAAAATGAAATAGCCACTAGTTCTAGTTATTTGAAACCCCTCAAAGGACCTTCAATAATAGAAAGGCAATTATATGATTTTTCAATTTTTCCAGAATCATGTTTAATATATCAGAAGCCAGTTCTTTGCCTTTTTTTTAATAATAGTGTATTGTGGTAACAAGCCCAAGGAACAAGCCTGATAACCACAGAGGGTCTATTGTCTATTCCATTGTTGGTCGGGTATATAGGTGAAGGCCTGGTATGAACACTGGTAGCAAGGGCCCAACCAATCTGGTTTGAGCTGAAGCGATACCAGCATGAGCTGGTAGTGACTTGAGGTAATACCAGCCTTGTACCAGTTTCATACCAGTCTCAAGATCAGGTACATACCCGTCTAATACCAGTCAAAAACCAGTCCAAGACCAGTTTTTTTTAAGTACCCAATACCAGTACCCGCTGGTATACTAGACCAACACTGGTCTATTCTCAAAAATTGCTCAAAGCTCGGAAAAGGAAACAAGGGAAAAAGAAGAAGAAAGGGAAAGCAATTGTGATTGATGATTTGCATCTCTCTTGGTTCTTGTTTCTTTTTTCTTTTGTATATTTTGTTATCATTCAAATATTAAATGAAAGGAAAAGAACCAATACTTTACTTAACAATGAAATTACAAAAGAACTTGGTAATGACCAAGTTCATAAGACAGAAGGAGGATGACCACATCCTACTTGGAAAAAGAAAAGCTTGAAGAAAATAATAAAATGGAAAAGAAAAAAAAGGGGGTGAAAGAATAAGAACAGAAGGATGAAAAATAAGCAAACTGAATTTTTATATTTTACAAATAAAACTACATTTTTAAAAAGGCAATAGCCACCCAACTTGTGCCAATCCTGAAGTGCATAGATTGTGTAGTTCCTAGGCCTAGGTAGCACATAGCGGGAACAATGCTTTTGCTTTAGGCAAAATTTAGCATTGTTTGAGCAAAAAAAGGGGCATTTGACCACCTAAGGTTATTTTAAACCATCAGATTGGGTTGAAATCATGAACAATTGATGGCTTATGATGTGACATGAGCCACTTTGTTAATGAAGTTTTGATCCATTGTCACCACCTTTGTGAAACTCTTAGGTCATTGGATGCTAAAATCTAATCAACATGTTCATTAATTTGCGTGAATTAATATCAACAATTACATCCATTACATATTTGTTTTGAAAGCATTCACTCACCATTACTACACTAGTGTCAATGTATGTTGCTACCAATTTTATTTTCAGATTTGTTGTCATTGATGCATTTATCTTCATTAGAACTTGAGAGTTGTAAAGAGGTTGCTTGAACCTCTAACTTCAAAAGCTCAAATGGACAATTGTTAATGAAGAGAAGTTCTAACAGCCAATTGTCAGCACCTTCAAGCTTGTTGGAAAGCCCACCTATGTGCAATGAATGTAATACTTAGTAGCCTCAAAGTATAAGAATCCAATCCCTCCCACATTGTATATAAAACTTGCATTCCAATGAATGCACTTTGACACTTTGTTGATTATTTTCAAATTTGTATCCATTGCATTTAGAGTGGGTTCATTGCATGCAAGTGTTGTAACTTGTGTTGTTTGCAAGTTTTGGTGTGTTTGTGATCAAGTTTAAAACTTATTGTTGTTGGTTTAAGAGCATTGCCACATCATGTTTTTATTGATTTGACTCTCCTTGGTGCACAGTCTAAACAATGCCACCACTTAGGCCCATGATAAATTTCAAATATCAAAAGTTCATCTCTTCCTCTAGTCTTTCAAATGTTATTTGTTTCACAAATGATGGTCATCTACATCTTCATCTTCAACAAAATTTAGGGACATGCCTCCAAATGAGAGATTGTTTGCAAGTGTTTGACATTATGTGCAAATGTATGCCCATTCCATTTTTCAAAGGGAATTCCAAAAGCTTTGACTTCTATCATTGTTGTAAATTATTTGATTTTGATTATTGATCTCACTTTCCAAGAAAGACTCTTCTTGCCAAAAAAATTATTTAAGGAATGGGAGTTCAATGGAATGGTCCAAAATGTTTGAGTTATTAAATTTTTTTAAGCTGAAACAATTATTAACCTAAAAGGAAAATGACCCAAATAAGACATAAAATTTGAATTAAGGTAAAGGTTTTTAAAGTGTTGGATTGCAAAAACATGCAAGTTTGTCACAAAGCAACATATGCACATCCAAAGGTGGGTATTCATCAATATTACATGAGCACCATTAGCTTTAGCATGTAATGAATGAGGGACAACATGTTGTTTTTCATGGGTGAACATCTATGGTTCAACAAGTTACTAATGGGGACCTTGCAAAATGGGGAAAAATAATTCATGCAATTTGTCACAATTTTCCATTTGCTAAAGTAAAGATGACCTATGATAGACTTTGAAGGTTGTGAAGAGCTATTTAACTTTTTGAAAATGTTGTACAACCCTCAGAAACATTATTCTAACACAACTAGTTAAAGCATGGCTAAAATGATGCATGAATTGTGTTTTGATCTACTCTTTTAATGCAAAGGCCCAATTTATTTTTATTTCTTGCAATGAAATATCCACCATCAACAATCAATCATGGATTTATTTCCATGTTCATGTTTGTGGAAGGGTAAAAACACCTCCCAATTCTTTTTGTCATTGCAACAAGTTGTTTTAACTTCCCACACATAGTCTAATAATTTGACAAAGGTAAATATGGAATCTTCTATTTTATGGTGGTCTTTCAAAGTTTGAATTGGATTTTAAACTTATATGTATTGGAACAAACAATGTGATAACATTCTAAAGTTCGAAGAGTGACCTTAAAATGAAATTAAAGGAAAAACATGCACATGCCTTTCATGTTAGGTGTGCACCATCTTGCACATGGAACCAACTTGGTTACACAAACATGTTTTGATTATCCTTGGTTACAAAAATTACATCATTCCTCAATTTGTTTACAATTATTATTCACAAAACCCTAAATAGTCTTTGGAAAATGACTAAATTGGCCACATTCTTATAGCAAAAGGCATTCAAGATTTTGTGCAATGTGAAAACATGTTGGATTTTGATGTTATTTTCTACCAAATGCATCTTGTTTATGCACATGTTTGATGAACAAGCTCCACTTCACCACAACAAACAAAAACCTAAACTCCCTTTGTGGAAACCATTTTAGTTTTGAGTTGTATCCTACCTTTGCTTGGGTGTAGTCCTTGTCAAAGTTTGTTCAAGTTTGTAGTGTTTTTATTTTTTATTTTGTTGATGTTATCAAGGCTTGTCAAGGATATTTGTACAAATTGTATGTTGATCTAGTTACAAGTTATGGCATGTGGATAGAAATTTTTAAACCTTCCTTGTTGTTGTGCACCACTTATATGGTTTGGATTTCTCAACTTAATTTTGATGTGGAATATGTGGGGATTCATTTTTCTCTCACATAACTAGAAACATTACTAGATGTGATAATTCGGTGTCTAAACCATGTTTCAAAACTTGATTAGTTGAGTACAATGGAAATCATGAAATAGGAGTGTAGTGTTGATATTATTTGCCTCATTCAAAAACTTGAGTGACAATTCCTAGTTCAAGACATCATGAATGGGTGATGATATTTCCTAATTCAAGACATCATTTACTTTCAATCTTGGGTGCAAACTAAAGTTGAATAAAAATTTATGGCATAACTTTCCATTTTGAAAACAAATTTTGGCAAGCTAAAATTGGCCCAAATTTTTTTTATTCCACCCTTGTTTGACGAAGCATTATTGGTGTAACAATCATGCTTTTCAAGCATACTATGCTTGCCAATTGCCATGCAACTATGAAACACCTTCTGGGCTATAACCCATGCACTAAAATCTAAACCAACTTGGCCATCCATCAATTTTTTTTTCATTGATTGTTTGAATGGTTGAAATTCATTAACTTCTCCCTGACCATGATTGTGGATAGCAAGAAGATGAAAGATGTTTTTTTAATCTAAAGTTCATGAAGAACAAATTCAATAATAGATTAACAACCCATTTGGATTTGGTTGTTAAGTTGTTTGCTCAAAATTTTTTTACATTAGACATTTTCTTGTTTGCTACAAAAATGAATTCTTGGACTATTGTAAAATCATGCCAGGTTGCAAAGGCCTAGTTCCAAGCAAATCTAAACCCTAACTAACCCTTATGCAATATGTGTTGTTCATTTTTTTATTATGACATTTGCATGTTTTTAGTCATTTCAATTAGGTTTGTTATGTTGACTGGCATGTGTCACAACCCCACTTTGAGGCAAGTGTGAGGATGAGATTCACATTCCCAAAGGTGGGAACTTGGAGTCCTCCGGGACTCCCACAACTTCAGAGCTCAATTGCAGAGGTCAAAACACCTCGCCTTGAGGTGTTCTTTATATTGTTGGAAAGTTCTTGAAGTGTAGATGTCGAAAATGGCCTTGCATGGGCCATTCGAACATCAGCAGCACACTTTATGGTCAAAAGAAGGACCAAGAGTCAAATTGCCAGTTTGACTCCCGACCACAAAAAGTCGGGAATTGACCCGATCCCGGTGTGTCCAGATGGAGTACGACACACCGTTGGAAAGCTCTTGAGGAGAACTACAAGTTTGCTTTACACCTCATCCCGATCCA
>Ga0209208_10003948_pt1 | contig 21161 bp, 15 predicted proteins | sample S1TSphfallax_3_FD_187694 | JGI IMG/M metagenome (GOLD analysis project Ga0209208, IMG submission 187694) | Host-associated microbial communities from peat moss isolated from Minnesota, USA - S1T2_Fd - Sphagnum fallax MG (SPAdes) (version 2) | ecosystem: Host-associated > Plants > Peat moss >...
GATCCGATCTCGCAGTCGGGAGTTATGAGCTCCCAAAGTCTCGAGACTCCACCCGGGACGATTTCGGGACAACTTCGGGACTCCATTTTGGGAGTCCCGGGAATTTGTGCCATTTGGATGTAGCTCCCACGGGGCGTCGCAGAGTATACTATAGGGAGTATGGTGGTGGCATACTCCCAAGTCCGGGCCGTGGTGTGTCTTGTGGTCCAAAGTGCCCGTGGCTTGTCCCAACACCAAAGGGTGTCCCGGAATGTGAACTAACCACTCGGGTTTGTTTTGTGCAGATTCTAGCTTGATCAACTAAGTCACTCTTCCTAGTCTAATCCCTGGGCTCCCAACTCGACCTTCTACCCCTTTCTAGAGTTGGAAGCCAGAAGCGTGCTACCAAGTCTCAACTTCCGCAACTTGACTTTGTGAAACCCTCAAGTTGGTTTCACCCCGTGACTTGGGAGCGCGTCATAAACCATGTCAAAATACAAAATACAAGCTTGAAGTAGTATTTACAAAAGCCATCAAATATTGTAATCATGAACTACTTGTATACACTAACATTAAATTACAAAAGGTCTAAACAATTTTATGAATACAAGCCTCAAGTAATGCTTACAAAAGTCATCCAAATTCCATGTGATGATGAACTACTTGCATATAAACTAAGTCACTGGATTGCAACTAAGTCTTTCTCATGCCATAGGACAATGCCATTCCCCATGTCATCCACCTTTGTAGCATCTGGGTTTGGAAATGGTAGTCTTGTTGACCCTCTCTTAATTATTGTCACAATCATAGTATAATGCCCAAGTGCAATAATGTTCCCATGGAATGTCATCCTTGGTTGCCACATATTTCACCAGCTGCACATGGCAATCCACTTAAAGGGTTAATCTTGTCAACCTTCGTCCGTGGTTTGAAAGGCTATAAGAAAACTGCATTCATGATATAAATATAAATTAGGGAAATTTGTAACCAACTAGTGATGCAAAAAAGTCTTGGGACAATTATCTAATCTAGAATATGAAAACATGGAACAAAAATTACCTAAATTTCTAAATTAGATTGTAATTTATGGGTGGGTGATACACGGGAGAACTTTTTTTAACTTTTGTTACCATGTATCATATCCAAACATAGATAATGTAACTATTAAAGAACATGGTAAATGGGGGAAAAAAAAATATAAATTAGATTCGAAACAACTAGTTCATGGTAATGGATATAACCCAAGCAATTTTTTTAATAAAAACTAACCCTATTGGAATTAACATGGATTGGTTAATAATCACATGTGTCTTAGAGGATTTCAATTTGCAACTAGGTGATACATGCAAGGCATCTTCATAGCTTAAGCCACCTTACATAATCAATTCTCAATAACTAGCAAAGGACCATGAAATCAACATAATGGAAGAAGACACTAACAACTCAAGGGCACACTTGACTTGTCTTGCCATGTTCCAATTCAACCATGCAAATTATATAACCACAAACAAATAAGTCACCACAACCCTTGATGTGGTTTTCTTGAAGGGAGTTGTCGTTAATTTGTGCTTTCTTTGTGGCTTGAAAGAGTGGTTGTCAATTTGCATTTTCATGGTCTTCTCAACCTCTTGAACATTCAATTTTAAATTATCCCACCCATTGGATGTTTGCTTGCCTTGATTGTGCCAACTATGATGAAGTCAATAGTGGCACAATAATCACCCCCATTTGAAAATCCACCTACACCCTATACATCTTTATAGATTAAGGCATATTAATGTTGAAACATATATCCATTTTTTACAATTACACAAGTTACATTTTATCAATTTGTGAGTTTGTTTCATTTTTTGTTCAAATGTGTAAAGATTGTGATGGCTAAAAAACTACATAAATATACAAGATTAACTACTTGCCAAAGTTGAATCCACCACCATAACCAACTTGCATGTGCATGATTAAGAGGGGGGGTTTTCCACTTAAGCATTTGCAACCTCAAAGATTGATTTGGATGGGAGAACAATGTTTGTAGGCTCCTACAAATCATAGACAACATGTAATTAAATACATTTTTGAATAATGAAATGAACAAAAACAATTTCCAAATTAGTGAGAAAACCCACTTGCACCTCCACTTGGGAGTTCTATGGTTGCATGGTGGTGGCCACCGTTGTGTTTATGGCCTTGATTTCAAAACTATTGTTCAAATCACAATGTTTCTTAATTGGCACTAATGGCAAGATACGGGTTTCCTTAGTTTTCTTGATTTAGGTGTAGGGCTTGAAATTTGGTAAGCAAGTGCACCTTATAGCTAGGGTTTCAATGAACAAATGCAAGCTACATTGGATTATGTATGTGATGGCAATAATGTTTTGAGTGACTAGAGGTCAAAGTTGAACATTATGTTGGCTCCTTAGAAGTTGGCTTAGGTGGGTGATAATTGAACATAAAATTTTAAAATTTGGAGAGTTTTGAACTTTGAAAATATATCTATAAATTCCAAATCATAAATGATGCATAGGAAATAAATTATTTATTTTGAACCACAAACACAATTCAATATCTACAAATACATTTTGCATTTTTCTTTCACCAATAACATATGTACCTTTGAATATAATCACCTCATAGAACCTGGAGTAGAGGTATGGAAAGTCACCTCACAGGGTCCCACATTAGTTCCCATTGAGTCTTTAGTTTGGTCTTAATGTGTCGCAATTTCATGATGATTTTTTATTGGTCATATAATTTCCAATTTGGTATTTTCAATAACATCTTCCGATTTATTTTGTTCCCCACTATGAAAAGTCATAGCATCTTTTAGATCATTCTTAGGCTATTCCAATCGCTTTGTGTTACTCACGTGGCCCACTTCAGCACTTTTTTGCAAAACCTATTCCATTTTTTTCCTTCATACTTCTTATCAACACATCGGCACACTGAAATGATTACAAAATTTTTGTAGTCTATTGGTTATTTTTGGTTATTTATTTTTATTTGTTAAACAACACCAACAATTCTTCTATGATTTATTTTGGTAGAGTCAAATAGCTCTAACCAATATTTGTCCAAATAGGAACGATAATGAACCAAAAAGTTTGGATTCAATATCCATGATATGGTCACAAAAGGCCACTTGGTGAACTATTAGGTTTTAGGGTTTTAAATTAATTAAAAGTAGAAAATTTCAATTCTGCAACATTAAGTGACAAATAGTCACCAAAAGTTTATAATATCGGTAATTCAAATAGACTACAAGTTTCTATCTTGCAAACACTTCAAACTTGCAAAGAAACACACAACTTTAAAGTTAAAACACTATGGAAAACAACCACACATAAAATTTTACATACAAAAGGTATGATAGGAAAGAGTGATTTTACTTCGTAAAATATTCTCTTGTATAGTTCACACAGGGATTAAAGCTTAAATACCTCAAAGGAAAAAGCTAGAAATTGTGGAACAGGTAGTTAGTTTAATCCCTAAAAAAATCAGTCCTAAAATTAAACAATCTAATCGGAAGTAAGATCGATTTTGCTAAAAGGTCTTTCGATAAAAACAATATCAATTTCAATAAACATCCAGTAAAATACTGGATTTGGTAAAAAAGTTTTGATAAATCTACCTTCAACAAATGTGCTAGAGGGTATTGTTATGATTGTACAAACCAAGCATCTCTCCAATGTTTGCCGCTCCAAGCCTATGTGTGGCTAGTGATTTTTCCAAATCCAAAGTCAAGTCATTGAATTTCTTTATAATGTCTCGTGATCTAGAGCCCTATCCTCTGCAGCCTTTCACATAAATCTCATTTATTTCACAACATCATGATCTCATTTATCACTAAATTAAATATTTTAATGTCGTACATAATTCATATTGTCATCCATGTATAAGATGAAAAATTCTATGTTTTCACAATCCATAATAAGGTGTATTTCAAGATTTAAATGTGTCATGCATATTGAAAAACTTAAAGTGACTGATGACCATCTTAATCAATAGGGATGATGTTATTAATTGGATAAAAAAAGAATATGCATATGTTATCTATTCAAGTATATTACCAATCTTTAACATATGTATGTTTTTGTATTTTATGTCAAATTGAGCAATGGTAGAAATCAAATGTGATGATGATATGACAATAACAATATTTGGTCATAATCAGGAATGACCATATTTTGTTGTTGTGGGCTAAGTTAATCATTTGTAGTGAATTGTGTGGAGAAATCCTTGATTCTAGCTAAAATGCCGAGTTTTTAAAAATGTGTTTAATTTGCGAATAGAATAAACTTGTAGACTGATGTCAATGCTTATTTATTCCAAAAAAAATTTACTTGGGACTTGTGTACATAGCTTTTATTATTACTAGAGCTACTGGTCATTTTGTCTATATTCATAGAAAATTGATGGATATGAATGTGTATTCAAGCATTGAAATCATAGGTACCAATACTAAAAGTTATATATTCATAACCAAAGGTGAGGTATCAAAAAGAAAGATTATGTACTATTGTTGAACACCTAAAACCATGGGAAGAAATAATACCATTGAACACCCCAAAACATTTTGTCCCAAGTCCAAAATAACACCAGAAGTCCTCATTGTCCTAAATTAATCCAAATATTTTTTCTAGTTTCATCCGGTTCAGTTCTTAGACTCAGACCCAAACTTGGCCAAAAACCTGGACCCAGCTTATGTCCCTCTTTTTCACTCCTAAAGCATCAGGAGAGCACTAGAGTATTTAGAAGGCACTTTATATTAGTGACCACTGCTCCTAAAAAAGAACAGAGATATTACAACTACTCTTTAGGAGCCAGAGGGATGTTATGCTTATGTGGACAAAACATCCCTGTTGCTCTTAAGAAGTAGCTATAACAACCCTCCTCCTATGCGCGCACAATCTATGCATGTTTAGGTTCATGATAATGTTTGTCTCATGCTTTATATTGACTAAAGCCCACAGGTAGGAGACATTCTCAAAATGTAGGGCTTGGCTTGCCTTACCACTTTGTCCACTATCACTTTGTCATGGGCCCTTTTATGTCAGGAATGCCACCTTAGGACTCAAAATCTCGCTCAGATATATGCATATATACTAATGTGGATTGGATCTTCTTCTTTTTCAAAAAAATTCAATCCTTTTTGACATTTCAAAAAGTTTTGCTAGGTTTTTCAAGTGCAAGTCTGAGCCTGGTTCTTTGGATTTCCAAACTTGCAATTCTGGTTTTGACAACTTTTTTCAGATTCAATAGCCTTTGGGTGCAATTTGAGAATAGAACCTCCAATTGCATGTGCACATTAGCAGTCCCAAAACTTGAAATTTTGATAAGCATAGAGTTTTACAACAAGGTAAAATAAAAATTTGTAAAAATATTGAGTTTTATTACAAATCAAACTGATCACTTATTTATGAAGTTTAATCTACTTGCTAACTTTTCAAAAAACTTCATTGTGCCAGCTACCTTAAGAATTTATACATACTTTTTAAAGTTCATTTTCAGATTCCAATTTCTATTCTATGAAAAGTTTGTTCCATAGTTGAAAACTTGTGTTGTTTCCCCTAAAAAGATGTTGAAGTAGGTTTAGATCACAAAAACTTAACCTAAACCCCTAAGTTTAACTCTTCAAACTAGAGAACTTGTCAACAATAACATACTGTATCTATGATTGATGTTTGGCACGAAATAATTCACCAAAGGTCTAGTCAAAAAAAGATAAATTTTATTAATATTTGTTAAAAGTTGAAAACCATTGGGTTACTATTACAAATGCACAACACAAGATGTATTTTGCTTGCTTGTTATTCTTCAACTGTTGAAATCCTGAAAAATCAAAAGTGAAACTGCTGAACCTTGCTTTCTAAAATAAATAAATATTTGACAAAGAAGTGTTGAACATCAGTCATTGGTATGGTATACGTGGTCAAATATCTGGAGGGAAATCAATGTCATTTTAAATACCTGCCCAACACTGGTACAAACCAGTGTTGACAGGTCATTGCATGTTGACCTTGTTATCAACTCGGCTATTCAGTAGTCATTAATATCGTACCAGCTCATTATTGGTTTTTTGGGATAGTTCGGTATTACCAAACTGCTTTAAAGTGAAATTTTAAAATCTAATAACCTACACGGAGGACTTGGTTATCAATCTTGAAACACTAAACATTTTTATGATATATATAGATATATATATCATAATTTTTAAAAACTTTATAATTGGTGCCTAATTGATGGTTATCAACAAGGTATTTGATAACTTACCTTTATGCATAACTGATGATTATTAACAAAAAATATTGATAACCCAACCAGTCCCCCTTTTTTTATATTGATTACTTAGTTGCACCCAAATTTTGATTAAGAAACCCTACCCAATGTTATGAAACAAAATCAATAATTGGCCGAAACTGGTACATACCAGGGGGTTAGTTTTCATTGAAGGGTTGCATAATCAAGTTGCATTTGTAGAAGAACATTAGCAAAAGTTGCAAGAAGTTTTCAAACAGATTGAAGAACCCATATCAATCTCATTAGTTAACAAACATCATGGGTTTTTCTTTATGTTAGAAACCCATTATTTTACTCCATTATTTCAGTTGTGAAAATATGTTGTAAATGTTTTGGATTCCAGCTTGCTGAAATTCTTATTTCAGAGATGTTGGTGCAGGAAATTGCAGTGTCATGCAATGTAAGGTAACAGAGTTGTAAATGTATATTACTTACTCCCAATGGGAATATCCATTGGATTGTTCTACCCCATTGAGCCTTCATGTTTCCCTTTCATTTATTGTTACATCTTAACTTGTTGATTTCAAATATAGGCTGAAGAATTGGCATTAAGGGTGCCAATTTCATTCATGTGGAACAATGCCTGCTCATACATGCCTTGGAGGCATCCAAAAACCTTGACTGCAAACTAGTCTAATTTACCTACCAAACTCTTGGAGTGGACATTCTAGGGTCCCAGCTTCCCCTTGATAAAAAGACAAGAAAAATAAAAAAAGAATCTAACTATCCGGTGCTGGGGTAGATCATTGATCACTATGTCTACCGAACTCCAGTCCCTGATATCTTACCTTCCTTTTTAATATTTTTGAGGTAACACGCTTTATAGTTCGTTGGGACTCCCCTTTTTCCTGAACACTCTGGAATTAAAAGGCTGTTTGGAATAAAGGGCCGCTCTGTTATTTTGGAAGAAAAGTGGGGAGAGAAGATTTGGGGGTGGGGGGCACTTACGGCTAGGTAGCATCTCATAAATTATACCAGAGTACTTACCTACCTCCTCTGCAATGATAGAACCATCTTCTCTTTGGCGTCACTTGTCTCTAAGAGCGCAGTGTTGATTGGCATTGCATTATGCAGCATCCAGAACTACTATAAAGATTCATGCAACCTTTAAATTATTTTGCACCCACAATTGTGGGCCATGCTCGAAACACAGGTTCCACTTACACACTGCAGAATCAACAAATAAATTCTCCCGTCACAATTGGATGGTACTGACTAAGTCAAACTGGCGAGTTTTTTTTAGACAGGCAATTGCTTTCTTAGACTAGTCTGCCATCTGCACATCTTCTGGGTCGATTGCAACAGCACCTAGAGACCAATTAATTGAATCAGGCCAAAAATTGCACCTTGCTCCCTTGAGGCAGAAGAGTTTTGGATTCTTATGAATGAGTATTCTGTTAAGCTGTCACAATCACAGTAACAATCACCGGTGACAGAAGAGGATGTCTAATGACAATGTCTCTCATTGGGGCTACTCAAAATTGGAAGAACTTCTAGGGTTCATTGTGAAGAGCCTGGGGAGCCAATTCGACCACTGCTGTTATGAAATAACAAAAAGGTCATTACCATGCTGGACGTTATTCTCCCCCCCCATCGAAAACCCACATTACCACTGATCATAAAAACTATGGCATAAAATATTCCTATAAACAGGGGTTTAGAATATTCCTCTAGGAAGCCATAATAAGAAGCCCAAGCTTTTTTGTGAATATTCCTCCTATCCAAGGGTCGTTGAGCCTGGGCTCTCTTGACCCTGGTCATGTGCATATTCATATGGCCAGGGTCAAAAATACCATCTTTGAGAATATTCCATACTATGATAATGACTAGTGCTAATGGCCTTTCAGCTATTCCATATCCTCTAGTCCATTCAATCTCTTCAAAACGAACGGGCAATTTGCAAAAGGATATATGGACAGGATATAAATGCGTAACTAAGGAGGACAAAAAAACTTTTAATGCAGGGATTCAAAGAAGCAACCTGTTTCTACTTTTTGAAAAGTAGAAACAGGTTGTGTGTGAAATAGTCAGCCATCTCTTCCAGGTTGAAAACACAAAGAGAATTTTTTCACCTGACTACATTTTACTGCTTCAACAAAGTTCTTTGTTCTAGGGTTTTGAGGGATTTGAACTTTGATGGTTCCGACTTTGAACCCTATTTCTCTTTGTGCTGGCAATCGTCAGGCTTGTCTTGCTCATCACAGGCTTCAAGCTACATCAGCATAGACTGCTCAAGCATTGGATCGAATCTGCATGCAGTCCTTCCAATGCTTAGACACTGAGCAGTCTTTTAGCTTTTGCATATATAGACAGGATCCAATGGCACTTAATGAGTCAAATCTATTTTGCTTCTCAGTTGGTGAGTATATGTATACAGAAGGAGAAGAATGACGCTATGGTCTGTGAGGTGTGACTGAGTGTCGCATTCATTGAGATGTGAGTCAGTTTGACACAACACCCACTAGTCCTACCGACCACAGTTTTCCATAAAACTCAGAAGTCCACTACAATAAGGGCTTTTGTTTTATTGCACAATTCCAAAGAGTGTCGTAAATGCATTTGATTTGTGTTATGATGTGCTTATATAGGGAAGACACTAAATACCCACTAACGAGCTCTAGGTGCCCTGTGCAGTTTTGCCCACTGTTCAGCTTGTGTCATCTAGGTTCAACACTTGCCTTACAGAAGACAAAATTATTCTTAATATTTTATTCTTAATATTTTGTTGTTTGAAGCGAGGCTTAAATTGCATGGAAGTAGAACCTACTTCCAATTAGGGACGGACTTCCAACGATTTACAAGACAAGAGTAGGATGCTAATTTGGATTTGTTTATTTTTTGGAGAACATTACTCAAAACCTACAATAGAACCATGTAGGAGGTCGCACTTTTCATTTGGATGGAGCTAGTTAAGGGATATTTAATGTCTTTCCTGATACAGGCTCTAACACTAGTACTATTCAATAGAATGGTATTGAAGCCAAGTGGCCACAATAGGATCCTCCTCAAATAGTAGCCCTATAGATACCTATTTACCATCCTAACTAACTAAACAACAAGATTTTGTCTTTGTCTTAAATGAAAGACTCACACCTAGTTCTGTTTAGCCCACATTGAGCATATTTGTTACTTCATTTCTTCAGTCACCCATACTTCCACAAGTGGTTAATCAACTCACATCTCAATTAGTTTTTGTCCCAATACTTCTAGGCATGCTCACTAGTCTTTACCTCTCAAATATTGCAAGTTATCAAAATGTCTAACACTTGGGCAACTATCATAAACTTTCCTTTTATTGATCAATCCTCCCATGAATATGAAATGAAACGAACAAGCATGTGGTGAAAAATTATATCTCAAATGGTGTTGAACAAACTAAAAGTAACGGTGAATGTGAGCCCTAATTCACCATGATTATTTCCCTAGGCCTCATTTTTGGTCTTTTCTTTAATTATTAACATTTTAGAATAGGTAATAATTGGATTTAGGAAGTTAGAACCCATTTTAACATTTCAAATCATTAAAGGCCTATTGATTTAAATTGTGTTAATTATTCAATATTAGAAGTTGAATAGACTTACTTTTAGATTGAAATGTAAAATTACATCCATTTGACATTTACAAATCAAATCAAAACCAATTCCCATATCTTTCGTGTTGATATTTTAATCACTTCTATAAGGATTGTCATGTTTTGATTAAAGATGAATATATTAATGTTTTATGCATTTGTTCACTAAAATGAGTTAAAGAGTAGTATTTTGATTAAAGGAGTTAATTTTGTAAGTTAATATTCTGATTGGAACATCAAGGACCAAACCCTATGAATCAATATTTCAAGATGCAAAAATGCAAAGTGCTACAAGGTTTAAAATGTCAAAGAATACTACAATGTCCTTTTGGTTACCACAAAGATACAGTCCATATGTAATCTTCAAACTTCTAAACATGCATTAGAATGGTAGGTGCAATTTCTATGAGAATTGCTTTCTACCTACTAATAAAAAATATAATCATACTCTCAAAAGCACTTAAAATGTTCACAATCCATGGTTTTACTCGTTCTGATTTCTCTATAGACTGTTTCACACAATTTTCTTATTACAATTATTGTTTTTTTTCCCCCTAGATTCTCTATTATCATCAATAATCAAATATGTGATCAGGTTTCATAATTCAATTAGAAAAGCACAACAATTCAAAGTAGTTTCATTGTTTTTTCATTAATATTCTATGATTTTTTAATTCAAATTTGATTATATCAAACATCTATAGTATTAAATGTAGAAATTTAAATTGGAAAACAAGAAAATCTCTAGTTTGCAACCCAACATAACTCTAAACTATTCATTATTTTTATTTTTATCTCCAACAATTATTTCAATTTTCTTTCTATATGAAATAAAATAATCTTCCAAATATCCTCAACTTTTAAAATTACATGCTAAGTTCTTCCCTCCAAAAGTAATTTGAATCTTCAAACTAATGAAATGTCTTCATCTTATTAACTCACTAGCCATCTACATTTTGCCTTGTTTAATTTCTACCATTCTCTTGATTCTATTCTACCTTTTTTAATCACTACCATACTCCAAGTAATAAACAAGTTCCCATAAATATTAGAAGGAAAAGAAAACCAACAACAAACTATGTAGCCTCATAAACCATAGCCCAACAAGTAATCATAATTACATGAAGCTGAAAAGTCAATAAATGGTACAAGTGAAGCACTCTATTTGTTGTTCCATGGGAAGAAGTTGGACCAAACCCTTTAACTAACAATAGTGGCCATTACTAAGAACCCATGTTTGCAAGAAAATATGCACATCATCATCTTTGCATTAACACTTATCTTGGCTTGTCATTAAGAAAGGACAAACTTTTAAGTAAATCATTAGAGTACGGACATTAAAAGGTAGTGTTGGAAAATCCCACATCAATCAATCCACCCAAGTACACATGGCTTTTCTAGTTGGTTTCTTTTCGAGTCTAGGTAGTTGGATCAAGTTCACATCCAATGAGAAGTTGGAACACTTTTCATTTAGTGGTGTGGTTTGAGCTTTGTGCAACTTAAAGTTATTTGTCATGATTTGATTAACAAATTGATGTTCCATTTATAATAAAACACCTTATTAAATATGGTTATAATTAAGGTTATAAAAGTTAATTTCATGGCCAACAAACAATTATGACTATGCAAATTACTTTAAATCCAATAGACTAAAAATATTTCCATCAAATGATCAATATAAGGCTTTTAAATAATCATTTAAAAACCTTTTGGATTTAATGGGTCTAAAAAGGCTTGGGTGATAGTTACTATGGGCACACCTTGGGCTAAAGGTATTTTTCTATAACCTAGTATGTAAAATAAGGAAAAAAGGTGGTGTGGCCACACTTGGGATGGAAAAGGGCTTCATATTCATTGCAAAGATGACATTCAAGATGGGAATAGAAGTGGGTTTTCAACCCATTTGAATAAAAGGGGTTTTCATCCTATAATGATTGGAAGAGAAGGGAACATGATGGATTAGCTCCAAGTTCGTTGGATCATGAAAGGAATAAGATAACTTCAATTTAAGTCTCATACTTTTACCTTTTTTTCTAGCCACAATGCCAAAATCTGCAAAATGTTTTTAAATGTTTATAACCATTCCAAAAAAGGTTTAGCCAACTAATTAAATCTAGCCAAATCAAAAATTGAAAAGTGACTAGTTTTAGTCATGTTTGATGGTTTTTTAGGGTTTGAGAGTTTTGATAATCATCTAGTTCAAACTTACTAAAGTTTGTGAGTGCTTAGATAATTTATATATTTTATACAATAATTTTGAGTATTTTGAATAATATTATTTTATATTTTAAAAATCATATTTTTGTATACAATCAACATTTAACTTATGTACAGTCAATATATGGATTACATATAGTCAACCTATGTGAGTTTGGACCTTGGTCTCCAAAGTTGGAGACCAAGCCTTTTGCCAACAACACAACTTGTCTTTCTTTGATACAAAGTGTATTGAATTGTATTTGAAACATACTCCATTTTAAATCTTATAAAAATGTCAACCTTAAAATTCAATGTTTTCTTGATATTTTGTTTAATTAAAAAATTTAAAATTTTTGTTTTTAAAAAAAATCAAATATGTATACATCGATATTTGAAACAAGAAAAACCAAATTCATTTGAACAATTTTTAAAAAAAAAGTTTGTTACATAACAACATTTCAATGTCAGTTCCTTAAAAGAAAACATTCAAATACATAATTAACATATTTTGAAATGGATTTCTTTAATTTAAAAAATGAATCAATATAAATAGTTATAATAAAAATGAAATTCAAGTTTTTTTTTCAATTATTTTTTAATTTAGTAGTCCAAACCCTAAAGCCCAAACCCAAAGCCTTAACACCCAAATTATAATTAACCATCAATGTTTTACTGTCTAAATTGCATTTAAATATATATATATATTTTATTATTATGAAATATTCATTAATCATTCATGAATTTAAAGGTATGTTCTTAAAACTAATTTGGTATTATTGATTATGATCATTACTCATAAATTATAATACTTAACTATAATGTCAATCTTTTCATAAATAATAATTCACCAATAATAAAATTTATTAATTTTGGTTATTTGAAACAATCAATATACTTACAAGTGGCTACCTTTTTTTTCGTAAGAAATTATTCAGAAAAAGTGATATTGAAAATTCAAAAGTTGAACATCAAATAAGTATGCACATGTTTGCAATCTCAAAGACACATAATCCAATGTTTTCTTTTGTTGGATTTCACTGAACCCAAATATAATGAAGGACGACTACAAAATTTTCAAGCCAAACATAATTGTTAATTATATGCTATAAGTTTTTTGTTATAAATTAAAAAAAAGAAAAATCCAATATATTAACTATTAGTTCCAAGTATTAGGATTTAAGGTTTCTTCATTCATAATGTAGAGATGGGTCTTGAACATACTCGTCCATCATTACTTTCGAAATGGAGGCCCCACTCTATGCACTAACAATTATGAAAGAGGCATGAATTCTAACCACATAACATTCTTGAACATCTTTTCGCAATGATGATGTTCCTAAAGTGAGAAGTGGGGGATTGGGTTGAGTTTGTGAGTTTTCCTTTTGGCTAGATGAATCTCGTGCAAAAGTTTTTAGAGGAGGGCAACATGTGTTCAACAAAAAACACCAAAGACAACACCAACAAGGAATGACTAATGGCCTACACTTTCAAGCTTGCACTAAACCACCAAACCAACAAATAGGTATAAAGACCTATTGTTTGACATTTTTGAATCGCCTCTCTCAATAATTAAGTATCATTGTTCAAGTTCCACTTTGCTTGAAAGCATTTCGTTAATTTTTTATTAAGGAGAAAGAACATCAAAATTTAGGATGTGTAAGGGCTTGGAATGTTATTCCTTGGGACTTACATATGATTTCCTCATAATATGCCAAATGTAGTTTCTTTATAATACCTAATAGTTTGTGAACTCAAGTTTTTACCAAAAAGTTGGGGAACCAACCAAATGCAATGGATTGAACACATATTATGATTGCGCGATAAATTCAAATCCATACAAGGTACATAGGGCTTGAAGCATTTGGAACCAATAGGTTGCTTGTTGTAGAAATTAAACAAGCATAGAACAAGCTACATACATTTGTGCATGTTTTCATTTATGGACCTTAGATGCCAATGTTTAGTTGTTAGGTCAAAGGCACAAATATTCTATAATTTGCTGGAACATCATATCATTTTAAATGCAAGAAACAAGCTTGCTTAGTGCTATTGAAGTATTTACTTTCAAGATAATAACCTTTCCCTCCTTCCATGAAGTAGACCATAATTCCTTTTCAAAAACTATTAGATGGAGTTACCTGCTTGTTTCATATGCTTTTTATAACTTCACTCTTTCCATTTGACCAATAAAATCTTAGTATATGTAATGGCTTCTTTAACAAAAATTACATTCCTAACATGTTGAAAATATATAATGAATATGAAACATGTGTAATATATGTTGGGCAGTGGATATTATCTACTTGCATATGTAGAGAATCAATGTAGTATATATTATGGTCTAAAATTGAGAAGAATGCAAATAAAAATCATATCATGCATAATGCCTTAATTAAGGAGAGGTAAAATACTAGTAAAAACTAAGCATTTATAACCATTGGTGATGGCAGGAGAAACACTTGGTGGCCATTAGGTGTTCTTAACCATTCACATTGGTGGGAAAAACAATTCTAAGTATTTTTAGTTACAAAAGATGATGGGAAAAACACTTAATGATTGTTAAACATTTCTGCCTAGGTGACGCACTCCCAACTCCTTGTAAGATTCAAAAATGAATCCAAGTACAAAATAGCGGAAGGGGGAAGAGTTGAGGCACGCTCCCTAGTTCACAACATTTTGAGGGGTAGAAGGGCGTGTTGGAGCTCCAGAATGGGACTAGGAAAAGTTGACAAGCTTCACTCACTCACACGAGCCTGCACCAACCCACACAAGGTGGTTAGTGCATAGTTGGAGCACCTTTGGTGCTAAAACGAACCATGGGCAACACGAACACACAAGATTCATCATGGTCCAGACTTGGGGGAAACCACCACCTTCCCCCTTATAGTATACTTTGCACCTCTCCATGGGGCCGACATCCAAATGGTTTTTCTCTTTTGGGATTCCTGAGTGGGAGTCCCGAAATCGCGCCAATTGGGACTCCCGCGACTTTGGAGCCCCATAACTTTACGAGCAGACCTCGGATCGAGATGTGATCTGAAGCAAAGTTGTAGCCCTCGTCAAGAGCTTTTCAACAATATGTTGCAAGTTGTCTGCAGCTAAGCAAATCAGGTCAATTCCAAATTTTTTCTAGTCCGGAGTCAAACTGGTAGTTTGACTCTCGGCCTTTCTTTTGGTTATAATTTGTGTTTCATATGTCCAAATGAGCAATGCAAGCCCATTTTAGAAATCTAAGTTTCAAGAGCTTTTCAATGATATAAAGAACGCCACAAGACATTGAATTTTGACCCCTGAAATCATTCTCTAAAGTTTTGGGAGTCCACCGGGACTCCATCTCCCAAAATCGGAGTTGCTTGGGAGTGTGGGGGTTCATTCCCTCACATTTTTTTACACCCCCGAGAGTATGTGATGTGACTCCTGGGCTTCCTCTTTGCCCGCAACCTTGCAACCCCTTTTTGCCTTGGTCGCAAACCTAAGGCTAGGGTTGTGACACTAGGGATGTGGCTAAAAAAATGCATGGTGATTGCCAGGCATTTCTACCCAAGGATGTTGACCAAAAAAAAGGCATGGCATCTGTTAGGTCTTTCTACCCAAGGATGTTTGTCAAATAAACGCCTAGCAATCACCAAGCCTTTCTAGCCAATGATGTTAGTTGAAAAATGTTTAACGACCCCTAAGTAGTTCAATTTAGGGGTGGTCATGGGAAAAACACTTAGTGGCCGCCAAACATTTCATTATATGGATGGTCAATGGAGAAATGCCCAGTGGCCACAGTTCAGGGTTGATTGCTTGAAAAATGTTTGGCAGCCACTGCGCATTTTAATCAAAGGATGTTCATTGGAGGAACGCCTAGAGGCTATTAGGCATTTCAGTCTAATGATCTTCTCTAAAGAAAAGCCTATCGGCCATCATGCATTTTAGTCCATGGATGTTCTCTAAAAAAACACCTGATGATCGCTAGGAGTTTTAATCTTGGGATTTTTTCTAGAAAAATGTTTGGCAGCCACTAGGCATTTCAACCCAAGTATGTTCTCTTGTGAAATGTTTAGCGACAACCATGCGTTTCAATCCAAGTATGTTCTCTTGAAAACCGCCTAGCAGTTGCTGGGCATTTTAGTCTAGGTGTGTTTTTACAACCATTATTCAGAGCTTAAAAAATGTGAGACATTTTTGAGAAAAACACCATTCAAAGTTTCTCAACGAACATATATGGTGTAAAAATGCATGGTGACAATAAGGGATTTTTTTACCAAGGATATTGGTTGGAGAAACTCCAAGATGCTGCCACGGGTCTATTAATAAGCATATTGGCAAGTTGCAAGGTATTTTTGGCCCTAATTTTTACTTCTGAAATGGACAAGCTAGAAAATAAATGTTCTGGCCAATATTTTATTCTTTGATCTAATGTTTCATTATGTTTGTTCTTAACTTGGCAGGATATGGTTAAGGGATTCATGTTTGGTAGTTCTATTAGCATTTGGGATGCTCACAAAAATGAAACGGTGAGGATTGGTATTAGAACGTGTTGAGATTCGTCAATAATTTCAATATGTTGACCTTGTGGAGTGGAGAATTGCATAATGGTTTTAATTGAAATTGTGCATGAGGATTATGGGCAATGAAAGTTATTTTGTCCAATTCGAATTGCAAAATACTATGAATTAGCAATAGGAATGGAGATATTTTGGCCTTGCAAGGATTTCAATGATTGATGAAGTGGTTGAAATGGTGTTAGAGTAGGTTCATGTGACAATGGCCATGGTGAATAATCTTGTGAAGAAACAAGTTTCATGTAAGGATGATTATTTGCCAAAAAACTTCTGAGCTAAAAACATTGATGATTTTGAAAATATGGGTAGTACAATTGAAGACTTGTGTAATGAGGAATTGCATGGTGAAAGGAGTTAAACCTTTAAGGATGGTGTGGAAGGCTTCATTAGAGAGTTTGAGTTTGATTCCATGAATGAAGAAGGAAATGAAGAGGATATTGGGAAAGGCAATGAAGAGATTGGTGTCGAGGAAAATTTCGAACAAAATGAGGAGGACTATACACTGCAAAGTATATTTTATGTACTTCAATATGCGCTTCACTACATCCAAATGTGGCTTTTGTGGTGTTTGCATGAATTGATTCACCACTCCAATTGCATAACTCAAATCTGGCCTTGTGATGGTCATGTAGATCAAACTCCCCACTATGCATATGTACATAGTGGTATCCTCCACAAGGTCTCCTTCATCTGCACTTAACTTCACATTTTGCTCCAATGGAATTGAAATGGGTTTGCAACTTGTCATCCCATATTTGGACAATTTGTTCAAGGCATAATGCTTTTGTAATAACTTTATCCCTTTGGGGGATTAGATTACTTCAATGCCAAGGAAGTAACGCAACTCTCCCAAATCTTTCATCTCAAACTTTTGCTTCAAAAGCTTCTTCAAATCAAAGATGTCTACATCACTATCTCTTGTGATAATCAAGTCATCAACATAGATGACTATGACAACAATCGTGTGAATTGTTTTTTTCACATATAGTGAAAAGTTTGCATTGGATGTTTGAAATCCACTTGTGACAAAATACTGACCTATTTTGTCTAACCAAGCTCTAGGTGCTTGCTTCAAGCCATATGAAGCTTTCTTCAACCTACAAACCAAATTAAAACATGTTTGGTCCACATAACCTAATGGTTGTTCCATGTACACTTCTTCCTATAAATCTCCATGAAAAAAAACATTTTTTACATCCATTTGATGTAAAGACCATCCTTTTGTTGTTGCCATAACAATGATTGCTTTTATAGTTGTCATTTTGGCAAATGGACTATAGGTCTCCTCATAGTCTATGCCATAAGTTTAGGCATCACCTTTGGCAACCAATCTTGCTTTGTATTTACTCACAGATCCATCTGCATTGTGCTTGATTTTGTACACCCATTTGCACCCAATTGCTTTCTTGTCCTTTGGTAAAACTACCTACTCCCAAGTAGCATTAACATCCAATGCCGCCATCTCTTCATCCATGGCATTATCCCATTTAAGGTTTATGACCGCTTGTTCAAAATAAGTGGGTTCAACCTCTTGTATGACTTTCACCATATATGCGTAATGATGAACTACAAAGCCATCATATGTGAGTATTTGTACAGGGTACTTGACTCGTGTGGATCTTCGTACTCCATTATTGTTGTCAGGTGTTTTCAAAGCTTTCTTGGCCATCTATGCTCCAGGAGTAATAACTGAAGAGATTTTTTATTTTTCACCCACACTTTTCTTTGAATCACTTGACTCATCATCTACATGAGGATTTCTAAATGATGTTTGAGAACTACCATTTACAATGTTTGAAGATCTTAATTTTCCTTTCCATGGAATGATATTGGACCCACTAATTGAGGACTCTTGTGGTCCACTAATTAATTATGATTCTTATTCCACATTTGATGGAACATCACCATTTCTAACTTTTCCATCTTCTACTATCTTTAGTGGTGGGTACTAGTTAACCATCTCATCAAACACAACATCTCCACTCACTTGCAACTTCCGAGTGGAAGGGTTGAAGCATCTATATCCTTTTTGTTCTAAGGAATATCTAATGAAGATACACTTCTCAGCTTTTTGATCTAGTTTTGATCTCTTCTCATCAAGAACATGCACGTATGTAATGCAACTAAACACTCTAAGGTGTGAAACATCTGGTTTTTTGCCTATGAATTTTTCTTTAGGTGTCATGTCATGAACTGTTGATGTGGGTGTTCGATTCATGATATATACTACAGTTGCTATTGCTTTAGCCCAAAAATAATTTGGCAAATTCTTCTCATTTAGCATGGCACGTGTTATTTTTGTAATGTGCATGTTCTTCCTTTCAGCAATTCCATTTTGATATGGGGAATAATTACATGAGTATTTCCTTTGAATTCCATGCTCCTTCAAGTACTCACTGAATTCATTTGAAAAATACTCTCCCCTTCCATCGGACCTTAAGCACTTGATGCTCACACCTTTCTCCTTCTCCACCATTGCTTTGAAATTCAAAAAATGTTGAAACAATTCACCTTTGTGTTTCATGAAATAGACCCACACTTTCCTTGTGTGGTCATCAATGAAACTCACGTAGTATTTATATCCTCCAATGGATTCTGTCTTCATCGTCCACACATCTAAGTGGATCATTTCCAAAAGTTTAGAACTTACATGAGTTGTTTGAACTGGGAATGGATACCTAGCTTGCTTCCCCAATTGGCGTGTTTCACAAACTTCTGACATCACCTCTTCTGTTCCAAATTTAGGAAATCCTCCAACAAGATTTTGTTTTTCCATCAGCTTAAGATGTTGGATATTAACATGGCCAACTCACTTGTGCTAAATTCCAATGTCTCCAGCTCCTTTTCCATGTGCGAATAACATAGAATTCACCTCAGGTATGTTCACATCCAAGGTGAACATTTGTCCATTCCTTTCCCTTTTGGCAATCAATTTGCTTTGGTTCTTCATGTCCTCCACAAAACATCCATTAAGGTTGAATGTCACTTGTAAACCTTGTTCCACCATTTGGCCTACGGAGACCAAATTTTTTGTTATGGTTGGAACATGAAGTACATCTTTCAAGTACTTTGTTTGCCCATCTTGCATGGACAATGGCACCTTGCCAATTTGTGTGATGGTGTGTAGTGTCATCACCAGTTTCCACAAAACTTGGTGTCTTCAAATCCTTTGTGTCTCTAAACCATTTTCCATGACTAGTCATGTGATTTGAAGCTTTAGAATCCACATACTAGACATTGTTATATGATACACCTCCTATCATTGAATTTGCCATGTGCTGCATCATAAACATTTGTTCATCACCTTGATTGCTAGTTGATGCATAATTCCCTTGTTGTAGTTTTCCATTTCGTGCATCATGCTCCCTTTGATAACAGTTTTTTGCCATGTGCCTAGGTTTCCCGCAATAGTAGCAGTTTGAGTCGCTATTTGGTTGTTGACTTCGATGACTTCCACCACGACCTCCACGACTTCCTCTTCCTTTAAAGTTTCCTCGTCCACCTCTATGAGACTGACCTTCATGTTGATGATGTCCACCATGCGAGCTTCCGTGTCGACTTCAAAATGAAGTTGTAGCACCTCTACCTCTACCTCTATTACAATTTGAGTAGAATGAACTTTCTTGTGATCCTCCATTAGATGTGGTACCAACAACTTTCATCTCTTCATTTATAAGCAGGGTTATTAAGTTTTAGAAATCAAAAAATGTTTCTTGAATTGCAATTGAAGTACGAAACTGGCTATAGTCTTTTCCAAGACCATTCAAGGTCATGGCCACTAGATCTTCATCATCTATAAGGGTAAGAGCATCTGCAAGGTTTTTCACCTTTGTAGAATAGTCATTAATGTTCATCTTGTTTTTTTGTAAATTATGTAACTCTTGCTAGAGTTGCATTTTGTGAGCTTGTGTATTGGTGCTATACATCTTCACCAATGTATCCCAAGCTTGCTTGGGTGATTTTGCATCTTGAATATGCACAATCATGGAATCGGACACACTCATAGAAAGCCAATACAAGACTTTCCTTGCTTTTTCATGCCAAGTTTTATTAACTTGAATTTGTTGTTGTGTGGGGTTTTCTGGGAGAGGAGGTTTTATCGCATCACTAGTTACGAATTCCCAATAACCTTTTTCCATCAAGAAATTCATAATCCTAAATTTCCACACTTGGAAATTGTTCTTGTTTAATTTCTCAATTGTAATTTGAGAAAGACCACCTGCCATCTCTCAAAGCAACACTCAATGTCTTCTTAGGGTTTCTAGGATTGGGATTAGGGTTTTCCTTCCTTAAGTTTCTAGGATTAGGGTTATGGTTAGGGTTAAACAAGATGGACCTTGTATATGTATGTATGTCTCGAGTATTATATGAAATTATATATTATACATAGGTTTTACGTATATGTACGTATCTCGTATAATATTTTGTATGGTATTAAGTATGTCGCAACCCTAACTTGGCCAAGTGTGGGGGTGAAGCCCAACACTTGGAAAAGTTGGGGATTTGGAGTCCTCCGGGACTCCCGAATGTTTAGAGCTCGACAGCAGGACCCAAAACACCTCGCATTG
>Ga0209208_10003949_pt1 | contig 21155 bp, 28 predicted proteins | sample S1TSphfallax_3_FD_187694 | JGI IMG/M metagenome (GOLD analysis project Ga0209208, IMG submission 187694) | Host-associated microbial communities from peat moss isolated from Minnesota, USA - S1T2_Fd - Sphagnum fallax MG (SPAdes) (version 2) | ecosystem: Host-associated > Plants > Peat moss >...
ATCAAATGGTTACCAAAAAAATGTGTGACACAAACAAGAATGTGACTAAAATAGGTTAAAAATGGGTGTGATTATAAAGAGTGTTTATTGTATATCTTATTTATTTGAAAATGTTTTTTTAAAAAAAATTAATATATTTCCAAATGCCTAAGAGGAAATTGAAAAACCTAATTCACGTAGGAGAATTAGCCTTCCATGGCCTAACATGAAATTTAAATAAAATTTTCAGAAGTCAAACCTTTGGTGAGAACAATGGAAAAATGAAAGGGGGGTTAGTAATATGTGGTGATTTATAATGGAAATTGAATCAATTAGCCCTATAATTCACCACTTGTTTTTTTATTTTTGGTCATTTTACATATAATGACAAGGATATTGAATGTTGTTATATAAACAAATCCAAAAAATTCAACACCAATTTAAATAATTATTTAAAGATATAAAATATGAAGCATTCATTACAATTGCTTTGCTACATATTAGCATGAATGCACCTAATAGTTATAACCAAAAAAAAAAAGGAAAAAAAAGCCTACGCTTCATTCCAAACTTGGTAGATGAACTATTTTCCTTTTGCCATTAAAAAAAAAATTGAAAATACCTTTATGTTGAAAGGAAAATAATTTGTAGTCTTTCATTTATTATCATCTAATAATTTTTCTTTTTCATTACATGGATATGTATATGTTAAGCATCCATGGGGTTTGACATGAATTAAGCTAAGGACTTGGAAAAACAAACTACAAAATATAAATAGTTGATGCCCATTGTATTCATGGCTGTACTATAATACCTAGCTTGGTTAGGCATTACTATGGTTTTTGAAATTGTTGAAAAATTTGATAAATTATTAGCCTTTGGATGTCACTTATGATTGTATTAATGTCACTTATAATGGCCTTTTATCATCTACACTTGAATTTTCAAGAAAGTAAAATGCCAAATCATTAGAAACATTATTTTTTTATTGCCTAATGTAAAATTGATAAGAAAACTAAAAATTAAACATCTTGCTAATTAAATTATTGGGATGTGTAGGAGATATTTCACATTTGTTCCCAAATTTGGGATTCTTGAATTCCCAAAGTGTTGTTCCACGTGTAAACCTTTGATTGAACACAAGTAAGAAAATTTGGTGTGTAAAAATCCATGTGTTCTTAATCCGTTTAATGAAAAGTTTGTGAGCCATATAAGAGATAATTAGTATCCAAATCAATATGGAATCCTTTGATTTTAAAAAAATCAAAAGAAATGGTTAAGCAATTAGACCTCAAATGATTATTTTATGTAAAATAGTACTCAAAATTAAACATTAGAAGCTTTTGAGCACAAGTAAGGGATGATTAGAATTTCAAATCAATTTGGAATCCATTGATCCAAAAAAAAAGACAAAAAAAAGAAAAGAAAAAAAGGGTAAGCAATTAGATGCCAAATCCATGTGTAAAAATACTCTCAATTAGACATTAAAAGTGTTTCTAGAGCATAAATAAGAAATAATTATATGGCAAATCAAAGCGTGAAAAAAAATGCTCATTTAGAAACATTAGCAAATTGGGAGCATAAGTACTTAAATCCTTGTGATTAAATATTTTTAAAAAAAAATTAAGTAAGGAATAATTAGATACCAAATCAATGTGTTTAAAAAAAAAAGAAAAAGAAAAAAACCTCAATCAAAACATTAGAAGATTTGAAGCATAAGTAAGAAGAAAAAAAAATTAATTAAAAAAAATAAAATGGAAATCCAAATCCATGTGCAAAAGCACTTATTAATCCTTTGATTAAAAACTAATTTATTATTATTTTTAAAAGAAAAAAAGAAAAAAAGAAAAAAAAAAAAAAAAAAAAAAAAAAAAAAAAAAAAAAAAAAAGGAAAAAAATGGGGATTACCTTGTAAAGCAAAGTAATAGACTCCAAATTATCCCTTTGTAAAATAACTCTTTGATTTCAGACCACCGAAGTTTGTTCTTGTGATAAGGTTGGAGATAAGGCAATGGTGGGCTTGCACAGCGTTGCTGCTGCTGCTCTTCTTCTTCTTCCATAGCTGCTCTGCATTTCCTCTCTTCCCCGTCCTGTCTCTCTCCCTTCAGTTCTTCTGTCATTCTTCGTCTGGATTTTTTGTAGCGATGGCGTCTACTGCAGCAGCTGCAGCAGCAGTAGCAGCGACTTCTTCTTCTTCCTCGCTTACTAAATTGCAGCTCCAATCGCAGTTTCATGGACAACAGAGTGGTCTATCAAGTAGTGCCAGACAAGGGGAGAGTTTGTCGTTGCTGCGTGTGAGTGGTCATTGTAGTAGTAGTAGTGGTGGCGGGAGTGGTAGTCGTGGTGGCAGTCGAGGGGGATTATTTGGAGTTGGACATCGTGGTGCAGTGGTTGTGTGTAAAGTTGTACCAGAGAAGACAGTGGTGATTGGCTTGGCGGCTGATTCTGGTTGCGGGAAGAGCACATTCATGCGGAGGTTGACGAGTGTTTTTGGAGGGGCGGCTTCGCCGCCTAAGGGAGGGAATCCGGATTCCAATACGCTAATTAGTGATACGACTACTGTGATTTGCTTGGATGATTACCACTCCTTGGATAGGTATGGACGGAAGGAGAAGGCGGTGACGGCTTTGGACCCGAGAGCCAACAATTTCGATCTCATGTACGAGCAGGTGAAGGCACTCAAGGAAGGCAAATCAGTCGAGAAACCGATTTACAATCATGTGTCCGGTCTCCTCGACGCGCCTGAGACTATACAACCTCCCAAAATTCTCGTAATCGAGGGACTTCATCCCATGTAAGTACCTAGTCCTCACAACATTCTTGCTGAATCTTGACCTTAGCAAATGCGAACGCGTTTGTCGCAAAGATTGCACGTGTGTACAGTCTTTGTCGGCTTGTAGAATCTGAGCCCAGTTGCGATATTGTGGATCTATTGTTGTCTTTCACAAGAGCGTGTTATCCAGCACGTCGCCGGATCGAAAGATGTAGATTATTACAAGACTTCCGGCACGCCGCGTCTAAAGATATATCAGATTCTTACAAGCTGTGGAGCAATTGAGGATTTAGCCGTAAGGTATGATCGGAATGTAGTTACAGTAACATTGTGGAGGAAGTGCACGGCAATAGAGAAACTGAGCTCCTTGGGAAGGCCATATTACTAAAGCACGGAAGTCTACACCTGAGACACAAACTCAATCAATTGGGTTGATATATTGTTGAGCAGGTACGACGAGAGAGTGAGAGATCTACTGGATTTCAGCATTTACTTGGACATCAGTGACGATGTCAAATTTGCTTGGAAAATCCAGGTTTGACTCTCCCCCTCATGTGTACCTCACAACAATCAAAAGACTTTGTTGTCCAAGACTTGAATCAAAGAAGTGGAAATTCCTTCATGTTGCTGCCTATTTTCTCTCACATATCATACCTAATGGTAGGTGTGGAACATGAAGCAGAGGTTTAAGGGGTTCTGGCCTGAGTGTTCAGATGACACAGTGGCACCTTCAAGTGCCCATGTTCTTGCCCACCATAATTGCTCTTTTTAATCAATGCTGGTTACCTGTGATTTTATTTGAAAATGCAAACATAACAATCATGTTGGATCATGTCATATCTCAGCGTGATATGGCTGAACGAGGACACAGCTTGGAGAGCATTAAGGCAAGCATCAATGCTCGCAAGCCAGATTTTGATGCCTACATTGGTATGCTTGTCATGCCTTGACTCACACATTGACATCTTTGAATACCTACCAGACTCATCATTTGAATATATCTTTTTTTGGTGGCAAGCTGTCACAGGCATTTCAATGTGGATAGTGGATTTGATTTTGGAGTTGGCATGTGTGCAGATCCACAGAAGCAGTATGCAGATGCGGTGATTCAAGTGTTGCCAACCCAACTAATTCCAGATGATAATGAGGGCAAGGTGCTGCGTGTGCGAATGGTGATGAAGGAGGGTGTGAAATACTTTGAGCCAGTATATCTCTTTGATGAGGGCTCAACCATTGACTGGATTCCTTGTGGTCGCAAGCTCACTTGCTCTTACCCAGGCATCAAGTTCTTTTACGGACCAGATACATACTTTGGCAATGAGGTATAATGGAAGCATTTTCTGCATCATTGTTAAGTTTATGCAGTCTTTCGGACATTTCTCTTATTGCTTTTTCTTGCATACTACAAACATGCAGGAGGTGAAAAGGAGATGCATATACTGTAGTATAAGTAGAATACAGCAATTTGGAGATGGATAACATAGTGAAAACATGCAATTTTTCCCCATCCTCCACAGAATTGCAAACTATGAGTTACTTACCCAATTGAATCCCTTGCATGCTACTGCTCATAAGAGAAATTCTCTCATAAGTGGTGATAAGAGTTACACATTCTGGAGAGTCAGAAATCTGTCTGTCAGATGGCAGATAAGACATCCAGGGCTGATGTGGCCTGTTATGGTTGGGCAGGTGTCTGTGCTGGAGATGGATGGCCAGTTTGATAAGTTGGATGAGTTGATATATGTGGAAAGTCATCTCAGCAACATCTCAACTAAATTCTATGGAGAAATCACACAACAGATGCTGAAGCATGCAGATTTTCCTGGGAGTAACAATGGCACTGGGTTGTTCCAAACTATTTGTGGGCTTAAGATCAGGAATGTCTATGAGAGGATTCTTGCAGGAGGGTCTACAGTGTTGGAAGGATCTAAGGTTTAAAAACCTTTTACTACTTGTATCATTGATTGTAATGGCCTCTCCTGTCCTCCACAATAGAGGCTTGACCTGAGGCAGGTTTAGTTTTGTAGGTCTATTTGGTGACTAGTCATTCCCATGTTCAACACAGATGTGCAGTTCATTCGTGCAGGTGTATATGAAGGCCAGCTACAAGTTGAGCAAATGCCTGTAATCCAAGTATCGTTTGTTCCCAGTGACTGATCTGCACTGATTGTCTGAGGGTACGCAGACTTTGGATATATCAAAGGCTGCACACCCATCTCTGTACTGGAGACCACCTCAATAACTTGGCAAACATGCACTGTTGGGATCAAAAGTCAGTGTAAGTATCCAAATGAACTTGAGACATGAAGTAGAGAATATCTGGGCAGTTGTTCAGATGTGCTGTCACAGTGAGAAGGCTGCTTCTAACCTCGTTGTTCAATCAAGATTGTGAAATAGAGCAAATATATTAACACTAGTGGAAGGTGTAGAAGGCTGTTTGCAGAGGGTAGCCCAAGAGCAGTATCTGGGGTTTTATTAAAGAACTCACAATATCAGAGGCTCAAAAGCAGTCTCAGCCTGAATTTGTGCCGAAGAAATTATTTTGGTCTTTCTCCTAATTCTGGGAGAATGTAGGATCTAGGTATAATTGGTCTTCCATATGATTTGCCACAAGGAGGAACAGCATTTTTCCACCTAGGGTTTTATCATCTCAAACATGCTCGGAGGCCTGATGTTTTCACTGGTGCGTCCTTTAACTTATTGCTTCCCCTGTTATGTCTCCTATGTAAATTACAATCTAGAAGTCAAGGAAGGTCTGATGTTGCCATTATGTCCTATGGATGCTGCCATAGGTGCAGCTTCTTATGTGATCCCCAGTTGAGTATCAAAAATTCTCAGCTGACAGATTGTTTCCTGTTGGAATGAAGGAAGGCATTGAAACTTCAATCCATAGATTGCGGACCTGAAAATACCAGGGATTTTTGGGTTTGTTGTCGATAGGAGCCAATTTCCAGGTGGGCCCTTTGTCCATCCACATTTTGTGTGGAAATTGAGATTTGGTTTTTCCTCACACTAAAACTATGTACATCCTTACATAGCTTGAAATTTGTATAACAAGGTTGGCTGAGCATCAAGACCACAAGGGTCAAATGGGTTTGGGCCCAACTTTTGAACAATGACGGTTTGCTGGGGTTTACCCTCACTATGTCTCTTATCTTGGGCTCTTCAGTTTCCATGAGAGTTAGGAATGTGAAGTCCAATCCCTCATAATTAGGCCTTGATACATGTGATTGAAAAGATCTTTTGAAGTAAGGGGGTTATGGTGAAGTCTGATCCATCTTCAGCCTTGATGCATGTGAATGCAAGATCTGTTGAAATAAGGGGTGTTTTGGTGAAGTCTTATCTCTCTTTGTCTTTGATGCATGTGATCGAAAGATCTTTTGAAGGAAGAGGGATTTTGGTGAATTCTAATCTCTCTTATATGTCTTGATGAATGTGATTGAATGATATTTTGAAGTAAGGGGGGTTTTGGTGAAGTCTGACCTCTCTTTGTCTTTGATGCATGTGATTGAAACATCTTTTGAAGGAAGAGGGATTTTGGTGAATTCTAAAATCTCGTATATGCATGTTATTGAATGATCTTTTGAAGTAAGGGGGGTTTTGGTGAAGTCTGGATCTCTCTTAGACCTTGGTGCATGTGATTGAAAGATCTTTAGAAGTCAGGGGGTTTTCAATTCAGGATGTCTTCAGTAGGAGAGACAAATGTTCTGGTTCCCTAAAGCATCTTTGACAACCCGGAACAGCACTAGAGCCTGCACCAGTACATCAACAGGATCACTAATTGGGTGATCCAACCAATACAACTCTGAGTTTGACCACAGGCAGCTCAGCTATTCTCTATTTTTTTCTCTTTTCATAAGTACTAGTGTGGCCTGTGCCATTGGCCACCAACTGTTACCACGTCCTCAACTGATTTTTCCTTCCAAAACCTGGTTTTTTGGAATTTATTTGGGTTTTCAGAGGCAGAAATCAGTTCAAAATCAATATCTCCCACATTCTGAATCCAAATCTTACCAAATAAATTCCATTAAAACCTGCTCATCAAGATCTTTCCAACAACACGGAAGGCACATTCCAATTCCTCTGAAATTTCCAGCTATGATTGAATTTAATTTTCAGTGAAGAAATCATTCAATATTCAAGAACTTCTACACCACAAGTCCAAACGCCATAAAACCAAGCCATGCACCTTTCCTCCTCAAAAGCTTTCCAAAGAGACGAAGAATGCCATCTGAAGCATCCCGGTTCGGTGGATCTCATCTGTAAAAAACAAACAAACGACCTTGCTTCATAGATATGTGAATAACAAAACAAAACTTCAAATGTATGCACTTCATTATTCACTTCAATCTCAGTCTGTCCTTACTCTTGTTTTCCATTCTCATTTGCACTGACATCCTCCCACTGACCAGCAGAGGATACTTGTGCAATTTACCTTTTAGAATTTGGAGGGGCTGATTCAAGAGCTTGTTCTGCAATGTGCTCTCCCATCTTTCATATCACCATGAAGCAGCAGGAGGTGGAATCCAATTAAACCCACATTTTGCTCACAATTCATCATCCTGATCATCATGTTATCATAATCCTCTGTGACCTTGGCTGGCATAATGCCAGAAACTCAACCATGAATGTGTCTTGTGGATAGAACAGTATTCTTTCTGAAGAGTGAATTTTTGTTGTAAAGACAAGCTGTAGAAACCTGCCACTTCTTCCTATCCATGGATTGTATCCTGATTTCTAGAAAGAACTTTAATAGGTGGCTGTGTCATCTTTTCCACTAATGCATGATTTGCATCCTCCTCAAACCATACAAACCATGACTAATCAACTAGAAATCCATTTCCCATTCCACAATTGTGTGAATGTCAGGTGGAGAGGATTTGCAATGTGCAGGTATTTTCAGCAATGAAACATTTACAGATTGGCTGAAGATATGATGAACTCTATGTCATTGCCACGGGGTTTTTATCCATGGAGGATCTCGGCTGTAAATTGTTAAATTAAGACCACAGTTGCTTGCAAAAAGGTACCTAAAACCTTCAATCAAGAGTGAATGTAGAAATTTTCACATAGTTAAATTATATATGTCTAGTAGGATGGAGACAAAACAGAAGCTTCTATTCACCTAGTGTCTCGAATTTGTAGTTCAGCACTCAGACCTGCAGAATTGAAACTTCTTTGTGGCTTTTCTTTTGACACTCTTGCAGTACTAATGGTGTGCCTTTATCATGCTTCCAAATGGGGTTTGATCAATGTTACTACTTATGTGTGGAACTCAAGGGTACTTTGAATTTTGTGAGAAATTTTAGCCACTTATATGCCTAGTGCTCTTCTTGTGTTCAGTAGATTTCATGGTTTGTGTGATTGATAGCGAAGAAATATAAATAAAGGAACTCTGGAAAAGAGGTTGCATGGTTTTTTTTTGAAGATGCTTATGTAAGGTGAACTGAACAGCAAACTTGTTTTGTTCAACAAGTCCACTCTATGTAGTCTGGTATATGTGTGAAATCTGTCAGAAGGTCTTTTGACTATGAAGTGTTTTGTGCAAAGAATAAGGAAGGCGCAAAGTGGTTTGCATCATACATTAGATGTTGTCACATTTGATTTCCTGACATTGCTGATCTTTGTGGGTGACTGGCTGGAAGGTCTTGGGGCATCATATTTTGTCATAAGGAATAGTAAAGGTACAAACAAGTATGCATGACTTGAGATTTGATTTTGTGTATTATTGCTTATCCATGTCTGAGTTCTGTCAACTGGTCTTCTGCGGTTGATTTATTGTTGTAGGCAATGGATGAGAGAATAAAAACTAGGATATCTTAGCCGAAACTGAATTCTAGTACTTTTAGTGTCTTTTATGCTGGTGCACTTTGCCTGGGTTGATATGGATGAGGTGCATAATTTAAATATTTTTGTGACAGATTTGATGATGGTGATAACTGGTGATGTTGTTTGAGACTGATTGCTGAAATGTTATCTGAAGGAGGATGACATGTTGCTGAATTATCAACAAAAAGATGATGTTAAAATAGTATGGTATGTTTTGAGTGAAGAAATTGCTGATAACTATGAGTTTTGTAGTTTGAAAAGCATGTACAGTGAAAAGAAAGCACCCACAGTTGATCAAATTGCTTATAGGTATATGAATTGTTGGCATATCGAGGACATGGTTTTCTGTGAGGAACAGGTGACAACTTTAAGTAATTGTAACATAGCAGCAGAAGATGAGTTTGAATGGTTATACATTAAGTAGATGTTCAGGGTAAGAGCAGTTCCACTCTCAGTAGTATATAGGGAATGGGTTGTAAACCATAATTTGGATGAAGTTTGGGTGTAAATAGCATGAAACTGAGTTTGGGAAGTAAAAATATGCATACAATACAATGGTCTTCAAATGGCTAGTAGAGAAATATGATTATTTGATTGGGCAACCACGATGATTGACCCAGGTGTGGCCAGTGATTATTTTTTTGGGTGAATTTTTGCACTGAATTGACATTAAAAAATCAGGTGAGAATTGTACAAAGAAGTTTTTGGGAAAGTTTTTTGCAAAAGTCTCCATTTTTTTAAGGAAAAACAGTCGCAAGTCACCATATTTAGATGCTGAGGTCATGGAGGTTGCTGGAACAAAGCAGGATTCTCAAAAAGTTCTACTTTTCTGCCTGACATCTAGCCAGATTTGGTTCATTAATGTTGTGGATGGCCACCAGTCCACCTACTTGACAAAATTGGAAAATGAAGTCCTGATGGTGGCATGTAATTGACCCTCACTAAACACTGTCCACTATTTCGTGTTTACTGGTGAGGGGGAGGAAATAACTTGCACACTAGTTTATTTGGATGTGGTAGACATTGGTAGAGGCTCACATACCAGGTGTGGGTGGATCTGCTGCTAGCATAGACTTGAGGACTTATTAGTTGAAACTCTACAACTTTGGGTGCTGAGATGCCTGACCTGCTTATGTTTAACAAGCATGCATTTTTGGTTTCAGTTTGAAGAGGATAGTTATTCAAGAAGCAATGTCTATAGACCAGGGATTCAGAATGAGCATCCAAGGAGCTTCCCTACAAACAGAACCATAATTACATGGGGTTTGAATGATCAAAAAAATTCTGAATTTCATTTGTTGGGAAAACTTTGATCATTACACATTGCAAAATGCAACGCAATGTCTGAATATGAGGGTCCGTAAGCCATGTTAGTAGAAGCAAGAGAAGAGAGTCAATTTCCTCAGCATATGTTGGGGAGAATAATTGTACAATATCATTGAAACCACCAAAAGGTAATGGATTGTTTTAACCAGTACAATGTTTCTTCTTCTTGCCACATTTGTCATCATCCCTCCAGTATTCATTGTGTGGTTCCCTGTGATCATTACTAATACCGCACTGCTCACAACGTGCTACACATGCCAACCCCCACATAAATTTCTTTTCTTCACCTTGTTGATTGTCATGTACAAGATTCACACCATTATTATGTGTAGCTTGATATTGTCGTATGATAGATCAGATCAAAGAAAAACAATAAGACCAACTGCCTTATGTCCCTTAGGTGCACTTTGTCTTTCACATCAAGCAACATAGACTTATGCAACTCATAGAGTGTCTTACCCTGCATAACAAACACAAACCCATCCCACCTTTACTTTATTAGTGTCTCCACATAAATTGCTGGATATGTGTGTTTCTTACTATAGTATTGTGTCAGGAATCCAAGAGAACTAAGGAGATGTAAAGTGGAGAGACAAGATATGGTGAATGGAGATCAATACTTTTAGATAACGGTTGAGGAGATATGTTGTGCTATAATTGTAGCCTTTCAATTCCTCGCCCTTCATTCGTACACTATTCATTGATACCCTCACCTTTCCTGCCAGACTCTGCAAAAGAAAAGCATACACAGTAGCCGAATGTGTTTAGCTGTTGTTGTTCAAACTTGATTACTAGGACATGAACTTCATTTGCTTGGATAGACTGAACTAATAACCTTGCCAAGTTCAACTCCCCACTGATCAAAGGAGTTGATTCCCCAAATAAAGCCTTGAACAACCACTCTGTGTTCATAAAGGGCAAGCAGCTGTCATACCAACACATACCAACACACCTCCTTTTCAGTCCCCAATTCTCATAAATGTCCCCAAACACACGTTGAACAGAATTTCATTTACAATTCCAAAATTCCAAACTGAAGCTCAATACATGTCCTACAACATCTCAGTCAAGGTTTTGCTCCTACAGCTTCCTAAGGTGACATTCTCAAGGTGAGAACAGAACAGACCTGCCCCAATGTATAGGCATCAAGAGTGGGTAGCAGGATGTTGAGAGATGGTCGATTTCCAGTAAATATCTGCACAATTACCTGGTCTTAGCTCAGTGGAAATAACTCTGATTTTCAGCACTTGCCAGCAATACTTCAGAAATTATTCATCCAGTCCTCAACCCCCAACCCTAAACCCTAAACTGAGGCTGATTCAGGACATTTAGGTGCAATTCAATCAAACTCAGTTCAATCTTCAGCAGTTACAGTTGCTTACCTTGTGTGGAATGAGATCATCGGAGATGCCTTCTGCTTTTGCTTGTTCCCATGTCTGCAGGTACCTCAAATCAGATGATCACACACTATTGAAATGAAATATATTCTCACATGGCATTTAATGATTATATTCATTTGAACAGAAGACAGCTGATCTCAGTAGGAAGGCAGACTTCATGAACTTGTATGTAAAAGAATCGGACCTTCCCATAGGCAAGTGCATCAGGTTGGGCAAAAAAATTGCACATAAGCTCGTCATGATTACTTATAGGCTCACCTGTTTGCACATTATGGTGATTAGTTGACAACTTTTGCACTTGAGTTTCATGCACAAGTTCAAATACAGTTTGCATTATAGACCTCCTCAAATAAAGAAACTCTGTCAACAATAACTTGGAGAATATTGAGGATGTGGAGAAACCTTTCAAGAAAACTGCTTGCTGACTCTTGATGATTCCAATGAACTCACATGGAATTACACGTCCCTGCACATTAAACACATGAAGGTCTATAAATAAAGAGTCAATGATCGTTGATTTCAGTATTTTCCAGATGGAGACAGTAGCCCTACAAGGATGATACCCTCAATTACACTTGTTTCAGGAGATGGTGCATTCTTCTTCAGCAGCCATCCTAAAGAACTTGGCATGTATACACATATGGGTGGGGGAATATACAGCAGTAATGACCTGATGGATGAGTTGGTAGAAGCTGTGCTGGCCATTTGTTCCAGGCTCTCCAAAGTCAATCTCACCTGCATGGAAATCAAGTGGCCTTCCATCCATGGATACACCCTTTCCATTGCTTTCCATACTGACCTGCACAACAGTACATTCAGATCATTTCCATGGCCCATTGACACCGAGTGGGAGACTCCTGGAGTTCTACACAGTAGTGTACATGCCCTATGGTCTGCAGGGGAAGAAGCCTCTAATTACTCTAGCTTCAGCAAGCAGAATACCTATGGATGATAAAACTTCTGGCAAGACCATTAGTGTCAACACAGCAAGAATTACAGCTCCAACAAAAGAAGCAACTTGTTCATGATAGCATTAATAGTCAGTTGCTAGGTCTTGGTTTGGGGGATGGAGGGTGAGGAAAAGGTTTGTAGGCAGTAGTTATATATTGAACATACCTGTTGGATGTGTGGAGCCAATTTTTGTAGTGCTTGAGAGTAAGGCAATATGGCCTGGAAATTGAGCTCCATGCAACACAGTAAGTAAAGATGCAGAATACCATCACAAAATTGAGCAACAAGTCAAGTACTTCTGAAATTAAAACACCAATATGCTAGATAAGATGGAAAGACAGAGCATCAGGAAGTCCAAGATGCACAGATGATGTCAGTGCAGTGTAGATAAATATGCATAGTCTCTACTCACCCTAGCTGGACAGCGGAGGAAAGAGACATTCCAAATGCTTATCAAGCCAAGAATCACCTACAACACCCACACCAGGTCAATACAGCAAGTCAACTTTCAGAACATTGAACTTGGCAAAAAAGTCAGGTGAAATGGATGCCCATCCAACCACATGCAAACACAGAATTGAAGGGAATGTTGTACATGACAATTATTGACAATTGGCTCCTACTGGAATGTTATCCTCCAATGGAGCACAACGAAAGTGACTATCAATGCTCCAAGCACCTTCCAAAAACCTGCAACAAATGGTAACAACAAATATATCAAGCTTCAAGGGATCCAGAGGGAATTGATTATCCTTCACCCTTTGACCTAAGCCACATGGCAATGCAGACTTTGGCAAATTTTCCATGACGCTAAGTTTTATCTATTTGAAGCTCCCATTTTAAAATCTTCTCATTAGAAACACTTCACAAGACTGCTTACTGATTAACTTTGTTGAACCCATACTGAATAGCTAAAGGTAAAAGACCCACTGCACTGCAAACTGCACATGAAAAGACAATTCAGAACCCACATGCATAATCAGGCAAATTTAACCCAACTATTGAAGAAAAACTTGGTGTTATATGTGCAACTGCTTATTCTTTATATGTGATCAAGCAGTTTGAAACATTACAAAACCTTAGCATATATAGCTAGAAGAATCAAGGTGCATGCAAAAGTAGAGATGACTGTAGTCATGGCATACCACTATATCGACCACCAACCCAATCCCAAAAAGCAAATGCATTGTCAGGGTCCAACCCAAACTCCTTGACAAGCTGCATTAAAATGTGTGCATTGACTGTAAGAGAAAAGTGTTGAAAGCCAATCTTGGAAGTGAACACATCTAAAATGAACTCAACAATTACTGGAACCCACAAAGGTGTGGAACCACCTTCAAGTTTGTACTGACAGCAACCATGTGCTTTGCTATACCTTCTTTCCTGCATAACACATGACAAGAAGCAAAAAATCTAAACAAATTTGCTTATCAAGTTATGGAACTCAAGTATGTCAAAGAGACAAAGAACATCACAATCATTGGTTGACCAAGTGTGCATGGTCCTTTCTCTTTCAAAAGATGGAGGAGCATGATAGGGACTGTGCTGGGGTTGCCCAGTCTCAAAACTGCAAGAACTTTGAAGACCATAGGTTCTTACACCTAAAATGACAATTACTCCCCATGACCCCATTGTATCTGGGGTTGGCTATATGGGTAACACCTTGCATGACACAATTTGAACCCAGAAACCACTTGCAATATGGCATGTCACTTCATACACACTCGATTATTGTTTTGGTACCTAATCATAGATGGTGTTGACTAAGGGTTATGTCTATTGCATGTGACTAATGACAATTAGTATTGAAGACAAATCAACCCATGGAAATTGAACTTGCCCAACTGAAGCTATGAGCCAAGATCTCATGGTCTTTGCATTCAACATTGTCTCCTGAGTTGTAAAGGTCTTGGACACAATCACCACTATTCACACCCACCACTAAAATTTCAGTTATGAGAAATGAAATTCTTGACCTGTTCACATGAATGACTTCTAGTTTCATGGTGGAAACCCTGGTTGAAGAAATCAAATACAGGAACAGCTCTTCAATGCATAAAAAAAACCAGATTCAAAGAGAATCAACAATCCAATGATCCCAATACACCCTAATTGACCAACATCAACAAGAGGGTGCGCAGATGCAACCATGCATTGGGTAATTGATCAAGATCTTGGATATGAAGTCTTTTGAGGGAGGGCAATTCCTCTTAATTGGGAGATACAGAAGGTGCACTAGGGTTGACCTTTCCACACACATTCTGCAGTTTTGGGTCTGTCAGATGAAATGCAATTAGGATATAAACCCATCTGTGCAACTTCTCCTAGATGCGTTCACACAGCTATCTGTCGATATACATTTCAGCTAATAAAAAATGTGTTTGAGTTGAGCATCTAACCAAGTGTGGTTTCAGGACAGAGGCCATTTAGGGCAATTGCAACATCAATGGGATCCACATTGGCAAGACTGAATCAAATATCACCCCATGTTTCTTATCAAATTTCAGCAATGACACTGTCATGAATGTTTTCAAATTTCTTATATTCCATACCCAAGTGGAAACGTCCAATAAATCTGAACTGCCTTAAAAATCCTCCAGACCACATGCAATATATCACTCTTGATCAGCAATAACAAATTTGTAGGGTCTTTGTTACATACAAGCGTAGTTGGCGACCTTTGGCAAGTTTTGCTGCCCCAGGATCTGCAAAGCTGATTGCATGTGAGTATTCAGTTCACATCAATTGCACTGTATATTCTAATGTGCTCCAAGGCTCAACATGCTTAAATACAAATGTGTAAAATGTTCATAAAATGACCTGGGAAAAACAGTTGAACTAGTTCAGCACCTGTTTGTAGTGCAGTGTAAGCAAAAAGTGGACCTAGATAGCTTCCACCAATTCCAATTGCAACCACATCTTTTAAAACTTTCCCTGTTTGGCCAACCTGCAATGCACTTCTCAGTCACTAATTCAGAAGTCAAGGATGAGGATTAGTATGCCAGAAACACTGACAGAACATTCTAGCACACAGTCAATGTGTGTGCCATCAAAATAGTCACAATAAGCTGGTCTTACCCAAGACCCACTCCGCACTCTTTCTGAAAAACATTTGATTTTGTCTAGAACGTCCCAAACAACTGGAACGACATTCTTTCCATCACAAACTATTTTCTCAGTGCGGGGAGCTCGGAGTGCCACATGCAGCACTGCTCGATCTTCAGTCTTGTTGATCTGACAATAAGAATCCAAGTTCAGTCTCTAGGGGAAACACAATATTCCCTGACAACTGGATGCTACTTCAAGTTAAAATGGCTGCAGTTATCACCATTCCTCGAGTCATCAATGACTGATTGAAATTACTAGCTGGGCTATATTTGCTTTGATCTGCAGTTCCAGAGTGGCTTGGCACTCCAGGGCCATGATGCTAGCACACTGATCGAGCCACATCTTTTTCAGATAGACATCTTTTCTGAAACTTGTCATATTAGGGTTTGGGTTTAGGGGTTCAATGAGATATGAGGAACAAAATTGCACCAAAGGTTTCCAACAAAGAATCCCAAATAGGCAGTACATGTTTCCCTTCAAACATCATGTCAATCTTCTCCTTAACTCCCGCTTCCTGCAGTACAGGAAAAAAATGACAATCCTGAAAAAATACACATTTGTGTGACACATTTCCATAAGCTCATTAGATGGTGCAAAACTCACATTTGTCAAAATTGGTTGGAATTGTTGAATATTAAGAGGCTTGCAAAGGTGGACCATTTCTTAGAGAATCTATGGCAAAGAAACAAGGTCATTGTTATACATACCTTTGCAAGGGCCAAAAGAAACTTGAATGTGCAACTTGTGGCTCGCTGTCTTGAGTAATCCAAAACGATCCCATCATATTCTCTAAAAAGAGTCCAAATTGAGCCCATGAATGAATCCAGTACTACGATCACAAAGAGGATGCAGATTGCAGCATTGCTCAATGTGGCAAACTATGTGGCAAAATATCCAAATTTCCCCTTTGATTCCAATCTTTTTCAGCCCCTGCTGATCAATAAGATTGATACTTCACTTGATTCAGGCTATCCTAACAAGAGGAGAGAACAACAGAACAGAAGAATTCTGTAATTGTCCTGACAATGCTATCACATTTCCGTGAAATGAAATGTTTACTTGATCATGTCCCTGCATCTTCTCTCATCTTGGAGCAAGTCTTTCAAATGTAGGTCAAATATCCCATCCACATGCTCCTGCATTGTTTCCAACCCCAACCAAGTATCCAACCTTCACAAATCTAATTTGAAGAACACATGAGTTTGTTGCTCAAGAATCATTCAAAAGGCAACTATTTCATGCCAGAGCAGCTTCACCTAATCCAACTCGCATGTACTAAACTATGTCCTCGATTTAGGTTGTCCTCGCATTACTGGAATTGGATCCATTCTCAAGAGAACTACGCTTTCATAATAGTAATTCCTTTATAGTGTACTGTACAGTATAGACATCCTGGGACACATTCAAGATTGTTCCTTTCTTTGCAGCGAGTAATCGAATGGCCAAAGACGGCAACGTTTTCTTCATATATTTCATGTGGAATTTACAACTGTTATTTCAACATGACCAATAACATAATGAGCGTTTGCGAGCATGCGGGCCAGAATTAGAGGTCTTACTCGAAGATTTCGCCAAGCAATACTAGAAGAGATGAGGCCAGTCGCAGGCGAACTGCAAGGGCGGCAAGCCTGCATGCATGCATGGATGTTCCCACCACTTTTCACTTGTAAGAGCGAATATAGCGTTAATCCTTCCTTCCGAAACATAGCCCAAAAAAAAATCTCACTAGCGTCACAGAAATCAATCAAGAAAAGACCCGAAGAACAACGATGCTCCATGCTTTCATCGGCAATAACTCTTACCGAAACAAGCAAGAACAGAATACAATACACTTCCTGGTACTTTTGTTACCATGATGAGTGTTCGAAAAGGTTTCGAGAAAAACAATTTGTCGAGCTGCTGCTTTGGAGACGCTGCAAAAAGAAACAATTAGCCCTAAGAAAAAATAAATTCTACAAACAGCATTCAAGCAAAACTTTCAAGAACAATATGTGATGGCTACTGCATCTAGCATGTGAGGAGGAGGAGGAGGAGGAGGACAACGACGACGACACAGAATTGCATGATTCAGGAAACTTGATGATAAAGTCATAGAAGTGATCCATAGTCTGTCCGATACTCAGCTGCTGCTGCTGGACTAACATGACAGAAGATCATGGCAAGAACAACAACAACGTAAACGAAAACAAAAGCATGGAACTAAATCAACAAGAAATCCATCGACAACAGCAACAAAAACCACAACAAAAGCATGGAACTAAATCAACAAGAAATCCTTCCACAACAGCAACAAAATGCATGGATCTAAATCAAGAACTAAATCCATCGATCGACGACGACAACTTTGGCACTCATTGGAAGAAAGGGAAGAAAAACGGGGGTTGGGCTGATTTGAAGAGGCAACCAAGGGCAAAAGGGAAAGGCTTAATTTGTTTGTTTGTTGGCCTTGCCTTGGTAGGCAAGCACAAGTATAGTAGCTTAAGGGATTTTGGCCCCTAGGTACCTAATAATAGGTCTATTTTTACATCAGGATTTTTGAATGATGGTATTCTGGCTTGTGTTGAAACTTGAGATTAGTTATAGAGTTAGAATACCTTGAAGGATTTTGGTTTCTTTTAAAGGATTTTTTTGAAGATTATATTTTTGGATGGTGAAATATATTTGCATTTCCACAACTGATCAATTATTAATTTCAAAACATTTTTAATTGTATTCATATTTGATCTTTTACCCTCCACATAAACAAGGATTCTTTTTGTTAATGCATATTGTTCTAAAAAGGTCTTGTAAATTTCTTATTGATGTCTCACCTAAGATTTCAAACATTTCAAACAATTAATCAATTATAATATGTTTTGACACTTAATCTTGTCCTAGAAAAATCATAACCAATGAAAAAAAATCATGCACTCTTTTGGACATCCAAAGATCAAAACTTGTACTTGTAAAAACATAATTTGCCAAAATTGCTAAGACATATGTTTGTTTTGTCTTCTCAATTAGGTATAGTAACATCTCCTATTTAATTTTTTCTTTAGAAAGGAAAGAACACAATAACATTTTATTGCGTTACCAAATGCCTCAACCAAATACTTTCAACAAATTGAATGAGGAGAGGTTTTTGATAACAAGATGACCCAAGTTTTCCAAATTTGTTTTAGTGAACATTATCCTTTTTATAAGGACCTATGGCCCCAAAAAACTTCTAGAGATTACACTCCCACTTATTATAAGCCTTTTCCTTGCAAGTTGTCTTTCCATTGGATTTTTCATGTGTGGTTCACTATCTTTTCAAATTTCTTTGCAATTAATCCATGGTCTACATCCACATGTTATACTAGACCTTTCGTCAACCTTCCCCTTTGGTTGAAAACTATGAAAAACACTACATTATTATAACAAATCACACAACACATCAATTGTGGGACATCCACATTCATTTTTGAACCATCATTAACAAAATAAAATGTTGGATAGAGTGAATTTATGCCATGAAGTTTCCAACTAAATCTTTGTTCATGCAATTTCTTCACGATTAAATGTAATGTTTCATCATTGTTTGATAATGAACTTTGTAATGTCTTAAATCTTTCACACCTTTCTACCTTAGTTTTCTCCTCCAATGCAATTTCACCTTCATCATGAGAATCTCATAACTCCACTCCACATGTACTAATTGCATATTTCTAAATTATTTTAAGGGTCCGAAGTTGAAAATGCCAAACAATTTAATTTTCTTCTAGTTTTGGTAGTTGCAATTAGTTAATTTCAATAAACTTTGCACATGCAAACAATGCAAGCAATTACAAGCATTTACAAATTATCACTCACTTTTCTCAAGATGATTCATAATGCAAAAAATATATACTAATGAAAATATGAATATGAAAATGAAGATTAGTCCTTGTTTACAAAGATGAGCTTAAAGAGTGCAAGTCAAAATGACTCCCTTTCACTTCAAATCAAGTGTCATTTGTAATAGATCATCATATTCAAACAAATCACAACAAAAGTTCAACCCCAATTTACCCAAAACCCAAAATCCAACAAAAAAATAGAAACAAACCCTTACAAAACAAAAATCACACAAAACTATCACACAAAATCAACACACATATAATTAAAACATGGAAATACCTTAAGGTAATAGACAATGTTAATAGATGAAAAAGGTTGATTGATGTTAAGGTTTTAAAGTTTTACCATTTTGGCAAAACACTTGCGAAAAAATGAATCAACTACATCAAAAATTTAAAAAAACAAGGATGAAAAGATAGTCAAAGGAGCCACCCAAGTGAGTGGACATTTTAAAAAACTATATTCATTTATATTTGAAAATCCACAAGAAAAACATAATAGTTTTGATTATAAATATATATTTTGGAATAGGCTCCATTATTTGCAAAGTTTAAATGCTCAAAATTTGATGTAAATCAAAATTCTTTTTACATGTTTAAAGCACTCAAATCTCTAAAGTGGATAGTCCTTTTTTTTCAAAGATCCTTTTTTCTTTATTAAATGTGCACCACTCCTTTTCAAAATTGGAAAGGATATTAACCATGATGATTAAAGAATCAAAAGCAATTGAAATTGATGAAATTCATTTTTACAACACATTTGGTTCAAACATGTTTTTGGCCTCGAAATTATGAATTTTGAGGATGTGGTTTTAATAAAAGTTATTCATTTTTATGTGATAAAGAGCATGATAGCATAATATACATGATATAAGATCAAGATGTAGTAAAAAAACCATTTATATTGAATACAAATTGATAAACTTGTATAAAAAGTTTTTAAAAATTAGAACGATGGACCAATGTATGAATGCCATGTGTCACATCTAATCCATAGAAAAGGACTTTTACTTTGGCACCCTTAGTTCCTTTAACCATATTTAAATTTCACCCATAGTAAGAAAAAATGCATCACATGAAAAATTTATGAAATTAGTTTAGTAAAAAAACCAACAAATTCAAGTACATCATAACCTAGAAAGTAGTAAGATCAAAACACCACACACTGCAAAAAAAAACCTAGAAATAAAAATAATTACAAACTTACATTCAAAGATTCATAATACATGTACATTGTTGGCAAGTACACTTTGTTGTCTTTCTTTGCCACTTGAAGAATGAACATGGCCAACATGTTCATTAATTCTATGACAATACTTTCATCTAACTCTAGCATATTTATAATCAATCTATTGTTGTGAAAATAAATTCACCACTGATATAACACATTTTGGGCCCACATTTCAACATGTTTATTTGTTCTTTAGCCACCCTTGTTAATGTTATGTAGCTCCTTTTCATCAATGTCCAAAAACCAACGCTTTGGGTGTCGCAACCCTAACCTTGGGCTTGCGACCAAGGCAAAGGGGTTGCAAGATTACGGGTCAAGAGGAAGCCTGGGAGTCACATTACATATTCCCGGGAGTGTAAGAAAGTGTGAGGGAGTGAACCCTCACACTCCCAATGCAACTTTCACTTTGGGAGATGGTGTCGCAACCCTAACTTGGCCAAGTGTGGGGGTGAAGCCCAACACTTGGAAAAGTTGGGGATTGGGAGTCCTCCGGGACTCCTGAATGTTTAGAGCTCGACAGCAGGACCCAAAACACCTCGCATTGGGGCGTTCTTGGTGTCATTGGAAAGGTCTTGAAGCGTAGATATCGAAAATGACCTCGCATTGGGCATTTGGACATCTGTCGCCCAAGTTATGGGCAAAAGAAGGGCCGGGAGTCAAACTGGCAGTTTGACTCCCGACCACTAAAAGTCGGGAATCGA
>Ga0209208_10003950_pt1 | contig 21149 bp, 12 predicted proteins | sample S1TSphfallax_3_FD_187694 | JGI IMG/M metagenome (GOLD analysis project Ga0209208, IMG submission 187694) | Host-associated microbial communities from peat moss isolated from Minnesota, USA - S1T2_Fd - Sphagnum fallax MG (SPAdes) (version 2) | ecosystem: Host-associated > Plants > Peat moss >...
CAATTTCTAACATCAAGGGTTGTGTAATGTATAGATGAAACTACACTTGATTTTTGAACTTAATTCAAAGGTTCTTGAATTTGAAAAAAATATACAAAATTTGAAACCAAAAATTTCAAAAATCAAAAGAACTAGGGTCAAATCAGCACACAAAGAGCCTAAAAAACATTTATGTGTGAAAAATAAGACCAATGGTTCTCCATAAAAAAAATTTAAAAATGCACAACATTAGATATTTCCCCTTAGTGATAAAAAACATGTATATATATCAAACATATATTTTCATATACAAACCCATGGTTACAAATAATGTTTTTTAAAGCCTACACTATTTTTCCTTGGCCAAGGTCAAAAAAGCCAATTTTTTATTCAACAATTGATTTTTTATTTTGAAAATTTTGACATATAAGAATAAAATACGATAAAATGATTAAATATTTCATAACTTTCCTATTATTATTTTGCTTGGATTGATCACATTTTATGTTACTTTGTTGGACAAGGCATAGGTTCAAGTATGGCTGATTTATTACATTTTGATTGAATTTTCAAAAAATTTGACATAAAGTACTTTTTTATTTATAGAATTTTGATAAAATGAGAAATATAATTTGTGCCAAAGTTGCCCAAGTACTATGGTACATACATGGTTTATGACTAATTATATATCCTTTTTGCTATACTATGGTGGGAATGTAATAATGTGGTTCAGTTCTTGATTTCAAAAAGAACTTTCAATCTTGGTTCTATTTTTTTATGTTTTTTATTGAACCTTCAATTTAGTCTTGAGATCAATTTTTTGAGTTTTAAAAATCTCTAGTTCCAATCATTTCATAAAGATCTTAAAGCACAACAACTAAACAATTGATTTCAACGTGATAATATTAGTTTGTTCAATTAATACATAATATACAAAATACAAATTATGTACAATTAATCAAATACAATAACATGTTTAAAGTGTAGACTATTGTTGTGTGGGTATATAGATTTACACCTACTAGATTGGTCATGGTATGTTTAGTATTGAATGGAAGGGGTATGAATCTAGTATGGGTATGTAACTGAAGTGTTCAAATTAGGTATAAATATGGTATTGAAACCTAAAATGTGTGATTGAGTATAAATATGGCATCAATCTTATTTTTTAAAATTTGATACCAGTGGATATCAACATTGGCCTTGGTATGTTTTCATGATAGTTGGAAAAACTTTAAACCTTAAACAATGTCCCACAATGAACCAACAAAGACAAACAATGCTCCATAATGAACCAATAGAAACAAACAAAAAACAAACATTGGCATTAATTGCACATTGAACAATCCACAAACACATATAGATGATTGAAAATTGAAATTATATATGAAATCTAAAAAGTTTGGTTTGAAATGTTGTAGAATTTTGTAACATGTGAAATTTGAACATTACACAAAATTGATGTAAAGTGCAAAGTTAAAATTCAAAATGCAAATTACAAAGACAAGTTATAATCAAATCCATGTTTGTAAGGAATATAATGCAACAATTACAAATCATCCTCAAAGTAGCCGGATTATTCCAATTCTCCTTTTTGGGCTTAAAAAAAGTTTGTTTTGAAAATAAAAGAACTCCCCAACCTCCTTATTTACAAAGTGGCAACCAACTTGTGAATCTTTTGACCAATTCTTGTGTATCATGACCATGGCATCCAAGTTTGTGAGGCCAAGTCTATAATGACCTAAACTAGTCAAGATTCCAGGTGCAAAGAATATTTTATTTGATTTAATCTACAAACCAATAATTGTTAAGATTTATCTAGCAAGAAAGGCCAGATTGGGATATAGCCTAACATGTTCTTGCCACCAAAGCAAAGGTGACTTGACATCATCACTCAAGTTCATAGCAAACAACGAAAAAAAAACAACTTAGTTAAAAACATTTCCTGCTATGCCTCTACATTTGAAATTAGAGTATCAAAAAGAGGATATGATGGGCCATCTACAACAAAAAACAAGTACTTGCAACATGAGGATTCAAGAAATGGTTGCATTTCATAAGCAAGGGGATCAAGTTTTTATTGTCATATTTTGTTCCTAAAAGTTTAGCTTTGTCATGGCCAAGAAAATCAACATGACACATTTCAACCTTTTGACCCTTGAGTCCAACATTAGGGCCAACATATTGTGAACATATGTAGTTGTAATGTATTTCAAAAATGATAAAAAAGGGCCAACACACCCATTGTCTCTACAACCATATGCCCATACAAAATTTCCGATGATGTTAATAGGTGAGGACAAAATCTTCAAAAATATTCCATGCCATGTGATGGAATATTCTTGTTATATTTGTTTTCCATGTGGAAAATTTTAGGTGATATGGAAAAATATTCCATAACATGGCATGGAATATTTTGCCATGTCATGTGCATACTTGTTAGCTTCAACAATTATTTATTGACTTTAAGCATGTGGTTTGGCGAATAGAGCTCTTGAGTGCAATTTCATGTGAAGGTTTGAAAACAAGATATATATAAAGATGCATTTCATCATCCTTGCTACAACCAATATTCCAAATGTTTAGGGCTCTTGGGAAAAAATATATAATATTCATAATTGTTGAAATGGGTGGAAACTACATGGTTGAAAAATATTTTATGAAATTAAAAATTACCAATCTTTAATTATTTGCCAAACATGTGTTGAAATGGCCAAGGTGTTGCAATATTATACATAAAGAGACAATATACATGGAAACATGTAATGATTATCAAAAGTATTATTGTTGATATTGGCTTAAATGGAAATAATTTATGAACAACACTAATGTATATTCACCAAAACAAAAAGAATATACATCTCATAAGAAAGATTAAAATAAAACATAGTGGAGAAAAAACTTTTAGGCCGTAACTGGAATCCAAACTTCCTATATAGTCTAGGCAATTATTGCAAGATTTATGAATGAAAAAAACACAATTGATTTCACACGTATTGAATTTCGATGTACTATCTTTAAAGTTTAAAGGCTTTAAAGTGCATCAACAAATGTTGAATTCCATCCCAACTCAATGTGTAGTGATGAATGAACTATTCCATGAGCCCAAAGAACATAATCATTTGCAAAACATGATACACATGTTTACATTGCACATATGCCCCATGGCCCACCCAAAGAAGTTGCCAAGATTGTGATAAAGTAAACACATGAACATCCAGGGAAATTTCCAATAGTCACATCATATCATTTGTCATTTGAAAGAATATTGAAATTTGTTTATACCAAGGTGGGGGGATATCAACAATGGGGAAATTCATTGCACTAAATATTAAGATATTGGCCTCCCAATTATTGGTGTGTTGTTATGTTAATTTGAAGATGGAAGGCCGTGTCACCTTCTTGCCACCATGAGTTGTAGGCCAACAACTTGCATCAAACAACCTCACAAGATTGTGGCAATTCACATTAGGCACATGGGAAATGCTTAAACTAAAAGATTGGGAGCCAAATAAACTTTGACTATTGTTTTTATGTAAGCGGTCAAAAGAAAACCATAATTCTTCTAAAATTGCTAGCTCTTTTGAATTAAGTTAGTACCTTCATGGATGGGTCATATAGTTCAATTATAGGCCTAACAATTGCAAATTTTCATGTTGTTCCACCAACATAATGACAGAAGTCATCATGACAAAACCAATGTTTATGGTGTTTGAATGATCTACTGTGATATTGTACCCAAAAACCTAAGCAAGATGGAATAAGAATTCCATTTATAGATTTGTAAAAGTTGATCATTGCTTTGCATTTGAACCTAATGGTTTTTTGGAGTGTAGAACATTGAATTGCAAAATTGGGTGGGCAGCATTCAATACACCATTGGCCATCAACACAAACATTTTCCCTAAACTTTAGGCCATTTCAAAATACCAAAGGTACCAAATTATTGGAACTAGAGGGTGGGTGTTGCATGAGTACATCCTCCACATTATTGGGTACAATAGTAGGAACAGTTACTCATGGAAGGGAGAGACTCACATAGTTGAAATGATGGGAATCATTTTTTGCTCTAGGAGGATAATCAACAGGTTGTTTAACAAACCCAAAAACCTTTTTTCCCTCGAGGCGCAATAGGCGATTTGTGAAGGATGTTTTAGACATGTAATTTGTCATAGCTACCACAAGTTTAGTAAGATCACTCAACCCACATGCCCCCCTAAAAAACAATTAATTCATATCATGACCATGACCAGGGGGACCACGTTTCAAATATTTTTTATACAATGTAGACTATTTGAAAACACGAATGTAGTCGTTGGACGTCATTATGTACATACAAGTGCCGCATTTTCTTGATTACTGCAACCAAATGTTATGCATAGTTTCGGCCAAATTATAAATGGGCATGTTGGCCCACATTTCGTCACTGAACTTTTACAAATCAAAGGAAAGGAAATATCAACAAAATTTAAAATCTCACAATAGAGATGGAAATAAAGTGCAAATGGAACTCGATTATGAATGGATTTCCAATTTTGAATTAATAATAATAAAAAAAAGTCATAGGAAGTTAGTAGGTAAATGTTTACATGGACCATGAAACCTCCCCATTGCTTGACATGAAAATGTTAAAAACTAAGCCAATGTGCAAGCTCATGGACACCTAACCCAGAAGCAACCTTTGATGACAACCACCAACAACAAATTGTAGCATAAAAATTATCATCCTCCATAAGGGATTTTGCATTCTTGTATTGATGGTACAAAATGTTGTGTTGATTTTGTAATTTAGGATTGATTAGTTATTGTGTGCTTATCGAACAATTGAGTCCAATGGAATAAATAGGTGCACTCCTTATCAACCATCATAATAAAAAAGTCCTTAAAACCATAAACAATTATGATAACATTTAATTGGCTTATGCACTATTAGCCATGAATCTTTTAAATTTTGATCTTGGAAATTCATGCTTTTGTATTGTCTCATTAAGCTTTGTCCACATGATTTGTTGAATTTTAATGTCTTCAAATTGCATGTCACAAATCACAATGGTCATCATTTTACAATAAACAATATCATACACATGACAAGTCATTGTTGTCCAACCAACAACACATTTCACATGATCAAACATGATCCAAACGTTCTACAAATCCCATGTAGGTTGCATTCACATGACAAGGCTTGCTCCACTCCCCGCACCATTTATCGACATTTTGAAAATGAAAACCTTTTGTCCTACAACTTGTTTTGGGAAATAACACTTTTAGAAGTCGTCATGGCAACTATTAGACTTCAATTCAAGGATGTTATCAATATAGCCATGCCTTGAATGATGCTTGAAAAAAGCAACTAGGTGACAACATGTTGAAGGAATTCAATTAAAAAAAGTGTCTTGAATATGCTCTAATTGTTTGTCATTCAAAAATTCCATAGGGCCATCACCACTATCATAAAATAGATGCGTAGCTAAGAAGGTCTTGCTAACACTTAGCAAAATTGCATATATCTTCACATTAGGTGTGTAATTTGACCTCCTCTATGATCAACCTTCTAGTCTTGTCCACATACTCCCAACACTTTTTATTTGCCATAAGATGTTTGTGGACCCCAAGATGAATTACTGCTCTTGAGATTGATTGGAGTCTATGCACAACATAATATATTCATCCACTACAATCCACAACACAGAAAGGAGAAGCATGGCGAAATTTGCACACGAGGGAAGAAGCGGAAGGAATGCCATCTAACTAATGACTAAAGTGTGCACTCACTACACCAAAAGATTTCATTGCAAGAGCCAACGTGCACAAAGTTTTCATAATTGTTTTGCACGCACCGTAAGTGACTCACACAACAAGCCTTCATAAAATAAAGCCCAAAACTATTTTTTATATTAGTTGTGATCACCTTGCACCAAACATGGCCATCATACTTTCTATTCATGCCTTGCAAATTTGCAAAGGCATATGGGCAATCAGAAGCACGGGTGGCAATTCAAAATTGACATCCTCATTAGAAGGTTGTGGTGATTGTGGTGCAGTAGATTGAAAAATCGTTATTGGTGATTTCATTAAAGAAGTGTGGGGTGTTAAATTGTCACATGATGAAGAATATAACAATTTAATGAAAACATAAGATGTAAGAACGTTTTAACATTAAGGGAGAGGGTCAAGAACTATGTGCTCCTCATTCATAATCTTGATAATATAACGTATGAAACTTGACATCAAAACGGTGGTTTTAAAGTTGTCAATCAAACTATAACCAATAATGCGATAATGGCCATAGACAACCACCCATCGGCACCCTGAAAAGGTCGTAAGAATTTGGTATATCAAACTTGAAACCAATTTATTAGAGTAATATGAGATGTCCTTGGAGATATGTAAAGAACTTGGCTGAAAAGCAAACATATTGCACAAACATTATTCAGATATAAAAGTCATCCCTAAATCATTGACCATGATGAGGAGGTCCGAGCGACCAATAGCATGAAATGTCACCATATTACCAAGTGCACAAGGATGGCACTAAAGGAATTAAAAGGAAAATGAAGGAGCAAGAACACAAACAACAAAAATGAAAAAAAATGAAGGGCACAAATTCAAATAATTTAGAGGATGTGAAGGAAGAAGCCCAAAATATGATATGGGCAATGAGTGAGGCGAATATGATGGCACATAACACGAGGAATTGAACCACACATAAAGAAATCAAAGTGAATACTTGGTGGGTGGATTTCTCCAATGACAAGGTTAGCCTTGAATGGTAAAACCAGGGAATATCAACATTGCCATTGAATTTGTTTTTTGATGGAATGTGGTGCAAATTATAAAAATTGAAACATGGAGTTTAAATGGATACCTAGAACATTGAGAACCCAAAGAATAATTTCAATAACTTGAAGATTATTATTTGAATTGCATAAACATGCTAGAAATGAAGCACAAACAAAAAAATTAAGACTAGTGTGGAAAGTCGTTTAAAGATGGGAACCAATAATGGAATGAATTTGATTTTGAAAAGCCATATTAGATAGAAAAGGAATGTATTGCCACCAAAAAAAATGGAAGCAAGCCTTTAAACACATAACAAATTGGAAGGATATGCAACATCCTTAATTACAATAGATTAAATGTGCAAATTGTAATATCCATGATGAAATAGGTGGAAGAGGCCAATTAAACCAAAGGATATTAGTAGAGCAATTAAGCCATGCAAAATATGTCAAATAAATGATGATTAGTGCACTGTAAACAAATCATGTGAAGTGCTACAAGGAGATGTCATTGTAAATAGAAAATGCCACAATTAATAATGAAAAAGACACCAATATCATGTTGCCAACATTATATAATTCTTGGATGCAAAATTAAAAGTTGTCAAATGCCAAGATTAACAATTTTATTTTGCCCAAAATAACAAACATATTTGAGGGAAGGAATAATGAATAGTAGAAGTAAATATCGTACAAATATCATTGAACAAGTTGAGGGTTGTTAAAAAATATGGGAATGAAATTATATATTTGATTTGTTTAATATCAATAATCATAATATAAAGGATTTTTTTTGCAAGGACAATTGAAGTAGAAAAAAAATGTATTGACACCAAAAATATTTGGGAAAAGGTAGCAGTAAGCCATTTAAAATAGAAGATTCTTGTAGTTAGGTTAGCATAAAATAGGTGGAAGAGAGTTTAGTACAAAAGGCATGGGCAATTTGTGGAAGATTGCAGTTAACGTGATAACACAATAACGAATAACAAAATTGTACATGGTACAAAAAACATTAGGCATGTTGAAGGATGTGAAAAAAGATGGGGAGGAAATTTATTTGATTCAATAAACATTAGGACCCATAATATCAATAATATTGTTTTGATATAACAAATGAACTAGAAAGGAAATTTTTGCCATGTGAAATATGTGGGACAAGGTGGCAAAACATAAAATTGATATGTGATATGCATATATTTGTGAATGCATTTATATGTGCTTTATACGAAACTAAAACATTTTTATACATGTCCTTCCTAGGTGCACATTTGTGTGCACCATGTGTGAATATGGCATACATGTCATAACTGGATCATATCAATTGCCAAATATGTGTCCAAACCATCATAATGAATGTGCAATCACAATGTGTGAGACCTATGTACATCATATAGTAGCCATATTGTGCTTTGTAAATAGATGTATCGTACATATAACACATATTACACATATTTGTGCTTCGTAAATAGACGTACCATATGTATAAAATGAACTATAAAACTCAAATTTTATGCTTAGCTATGTTTTTTTTTTTCCATGTGATTGAAGTGAAACATGAATATGTACATATTAAAAAATAGCACATGTGTTAACGCATATGTATATTTCTTTGGAAGTGGATCTTAGCTCCATTGATATGCAAACCATTTGCAAATATGGCAAAAAACACCTTATATAAACACAATATGTACAATATGTGCCATAGATACCATATGTTGCATATGTATCATATGCATTTTTGCAAAATATGTACCATAGTTAGTATGTCCATGTTTTATTGCATGTGATTGATTTGAATATAGAACATGTGCATTGGGAATGTGTTTATATTTGGACCACATTTGTCAACACATGTTTATAATCATTTAGAAGTGCATCCTAGGTCCATTGATATGTGAATATGGCATAAATGTACAACATATATTCACCATATGGAATATATGTAACACATGTATCATATGCACACTATGTTTCATTTGTAACATATGTACAATATGTATATGAATGATGCATAAAACAATACCATAACTATTTGCAATATTGATGTGCCATCTAAAGGTGTTGCATGTATGTACATCATGACTTGGGCATTTTGATGTAAGAACATAATGTGTATTCAATAAATAGATAAGTACTATACATATGTGTGCATGTGATGTCATTGTATTTGGGTCATGAAAAGTGCAAATACATAAAATGACCATGAGCAAATATAGCACCTATCTCAATATAGTGTTATATTATTTTGGATGCACATCCTAGCTCTGTTTTCATGTGTAACATTTGTAAGTATGGAAAATTATTGAAAAGATGTGTGTTTTCATATGAAAACATTTCAAACTTCCATAGAAATTAAATACCCTTGGAATATATTGACAAAATGAAATCAAACCAACACTTTTGCATAATGGAATATGGTTTAGGTTTAGGGTTTGAATTGGTCAATATATATTTGTCATGTATCCAACATGTGCAATTGAGATATTTCAAAGCTTTTAGCTCACATCACATATTCAAATTGTTAGTTCTCCAGATGCAAAGTTCCAATTTTGAAAGGAAGGAACTATAACAACATAGAAGAAGGTGTGGCCACAACTGGATGAGTTCAAAGTAGAAGAGGAAGCATCTATCATTGACGGTGATTGAAGAAGAGGAGAGGGGTGAAGATTTCGCGATGTGCAAATAAGAAGATAATACACATCTCATAGACATGATGGGTCGTGAGATGTGTTGTCCACACCTTTTTCAACTTCTTTTCTTGAAAGAATATCTTTTTGTATTGTGTGGTTAATGATTAACCTTCCTTTTTGTGAAATTCAAATCTAAGTCCATCTACATGGAAAGGGGAGGAGGCAGCACCAAGGGACACAACGCTCCAAGAAAGCAATCAAGAGTTGGAGGAGGAGAAGCAAAAGCTTGAGACACAAGTGGAGCTTTCTCCAAATTTATCAACATTTGAATTTGGAAGGCAAAGCCTCCTTAAGAAAGTAAGTTCATTATCACTTCATCTTTCCTCATGTACATGGTTGAGCGAGTTCAAGTTTTTTTTTCTTATGCAAGTTTTTTGTTGAAAAAAATTCCATCACTAAGAGTGAAACTCAGCTCGTCAAGTTTGTGAAAAAATGCTTATAGAAAAAACAACTTGCCAAGATTCTTTCGACATTGAGAGTTGTTCAATGCATTTTTTTTGTTGCAAGATTTTTTTTTGCTCTTCCTTTTCCTTTTCTACAACATTTTTTTGAAGCTCTTCCTTTTCCTCTTCTTCTTTTTCCTCTTCCTCAGTTGTTTTCATTGCAAGTGCACACCCACCAAGGTTCTCTTGGCACCAAGAGAAGATTAACAACATTTTTCTTCCTCCTTTTCCTTCTATGCTTGAGCTAGTTGTAGGAGAAAAACTTGTCAAACTTCTCTCAACATAGAAAGAAGCTCAACATGCCATTTTTCCACCTTCATCTTGATCTTCTCATTCTTTTTTTCTTTTACTACCACTTCATTATCATCTTCTTCCTCCTCTTCTTCTTCATGTTTTATGTTTCAAGATGTAAAAAAATCTTGTTGAACTACTTTCAATGTCGAAAGTATCTCCTTGGGATTTGTTTTAAGGAACATTCTTCTTCCTCTTCCTCAATTGCTCTTTTTCAATGCAGGAGCATACCCACCGATCTTCTTTTGGTGCCAAGAGAAGTTTAGTAGGGCCATTCTTCCACCTTCATCTTCTCATTCCTCTTCTTTGTTTTCTTCTCCTTATTCTTCCTCCTCCCCCTCATCATCATCATCATCATCTTCTTCATCTTTTTTTTCGTACAACATTCTTCTTACTCATTTTCTTCCTTTTCTTTTTCTTCTTCCACTTCCTTTTCTTCTTTTTCTTTTTCTTCCTCTTCCTCAACTTTTGTTCTTGTAGTAGGAGAACACCCGCCAAACTTCTCTTGGCATTGATAATAGCTTGGCAGGGTTTTTATTCCTTCCTTTCCCTTTTTTATTACGTCTTCTTCTTCTTTTTTTCTCTAATTCAAGTTAAAGGGAGGAAGCCTGTTAAGCTTCTCTCAATGCTAAGAAAAAGCTTAAAGAACGTTTTTTCAACCATTTTCATCTTCTTCTACTTTTCCTTATACTTCTCGTTCTTCTACTTCATCTCCTTTTTCTTCTACTTTTTTTTTCTCCTTTTTTTTCTACTTCATCTCCATCTTCTTCCTTTATTTCTTTGTGTTCTTCTTGGTCATCTTATTTTTTAATGGTACTAGAATAAATCAGGCCAAACTATTCTCAATGATTTTTTTTTCATATTTTTCGTCTTCATTTTCTTCCTATCCTTCTTTTTCCCAATTTGATATTGAGGTTGTGTTTGCATTAAAGAAACCCACCAAACTACTCTCAATGCTATGAATAGCTTGGCAAGTTTTTTCATTTTAATCCACTTCTACTTTTTCTTCACCTTATTTATTTTTTCTCTAAGTTTTGGTTCTAGGAAATAAACTTGTAATAAACCCCAAATGAAATTCGGTTTCACATTTATCCTTCATAAAAAAATATTGTTGTTTCCTTTTGGTAATTATTGTGTTTTATGTTATAATAGTTTTCAAGCCTGACCACTCAAATGGAGGAGGATTGATTATCATTCAACAAAAGAATCCGAATAGTGCAAAACCAAACAAAGATCAACATGGGGAAATTTTTAAAGAAGTATAAGGTCACCCGAAAGTGCAAGGCTCAAATCCATGTTCCATTGTGCAAGATAATTCCCATGCCCATTGTCAACTCTATTCTCAAGATTGATATCTTGAAGATGGAGCTAGGCTTTCACATGGGATACATGGAAAGAGACAATGTTTTTTTATCTATCTTTAACAAACTAGAAGGGTGAGGAGGAGGATGTTGTTTTACACAATGATACATGGGACGAACATTAGTTCCTTGAAAATGAACGACTTGAGAAGGTGCTACATGACAACCCACACCTTGTGTGCTTTTCCAACAAAATGTTTTTTGTATGGGACAAGAACCATCACATCTAGGCCTAGATGTGTTACATTAGCACATTACATATTGATGATCCATCCTAACAATATTTGTTGATTTAATTTTAGTTGACACATCTCATGGGCTTGTGGAGTTGTTCATGGACATGATTAGCTTGAACATATAAGTCTTCCTCCTTTTTGAACTTTTTATGAATCTAATATTGTTTTTCAGCTTGTTTCCGATGTTTCATTTTTTGAGTTAATGTGTAGGGGTGTTAAGTATGATCATATCAAGCCAAGCCTTGTGCATGAGTTCTTTCACATTCAAAGGATCCAATAATCATTCCCTTTAAGTAAGTCAAGGACGTTTTGCGAGCAAATGTGTACAAGAAATGTGAGATCAAGTTGATGAAGATTTAACATTCCCTCACATTGAAAGGCCTTTTTTTATTATATGTACAAGGTGATTTTCTATCTTTTTCACATATTTTCATTTCAGTCACATTTTATTTACTTGCGCATGTTCATATTAATAGTTCTTGAATTCTTGTGGTGCATGCAGAGGGAGCTTACATCCTTTGCAAATATGGATGTCAAGCTCTATTATGAAAAAGTCCCCATGAAGGTGATAGATTTGTTGCAAACTTGCATGAATTGATGGAAATGGTAATGAAGCAGGCACTATTCAAGCGTATGCAAACACCTCCCTATTTGTGATCCTAATTTTGGGCCCAAATTTTTACATGAAATTCAAGCCCACTATGACAACAACCTAGAGCTTGGGATGTTCACTAAAAAAATAAAATGTTCATGTACTCTTTTGTGAGCAAGGAGGAGAAAGTTGCTTGGTTGAGGCAATGGAATGAGTTTGGAGTGTTGAGGGAAGCTAATAAGTTCCCAAAGCATGGCTTCTTAGATGCCTAATTCGACAAATGGTTGTATAAGGCAACATTTTGGCACCAAGTAATACTTAAAATCTTCTTGTATGACTTTCCATTTTTTGTCCACATCCACTATCATTTGACTAGCTTTGATTTCTGCAACTTGAAATTGAGCTTAAAGAAAGCCATAAGCGTAGCTTCCAAGAAAAGCTTACTAGTTCGGGGGGTTCAAATATTTAGTTAAACAAAAAGGAATCTATTGCAAAAGGGAAGGGGAAAAAAACAACTCCCCTAAAAATTGTTGAAGTTCCATATGATGTGACCACGGTGGATTATGAGGTCACAACTTCAAAATGGGATTTTGTTGATCTCCATGAGGGATTTGAAAGGAGACATTCTAGCAAATGCCTTGATCTTTTGCTAGAAAATTGTCAACCATCATCATTGCAACTAGATTTGTTTTTAGTTCCATCAAGGAGAACATTGGGATTCCATTTGCCAAAAAATTATCGACCACCATCATTTCGACATGATTTGTCCTTGGCTCCATTAAGGAGGAGATCATGATTCCATGAAATGGCGATGCTTCTCTCATGGTCTTCCCCAGTGTCCCTGTGGAAGAGAATTGGAAAGTGGCCTTTTGAAATGCCATTTTCATTGATTACCTATGTTTATTGAACACAACTCAACATCTGAATAATTTTTTATTAGCATCAATTTCTTTTCATTCATTTTCCAATTTCAATGACTTAACAAAAATGTGTTTGTTAGGTGAATCCACCATGGTTTAACAAATCTTGTCACTGGAGATGTTATAGGAGGTGTTGGTGTTCCCATGGTGTCTTAGTTTGGAATTGACATTCTAGAGTGGAATGCCAAGATCCCCCACTACATGGACTTTGTTTTCATTTTGCTAACAAGTTCCTTTCACAAAGTGGTGCCATCCTCCTTTCCCACACAAATGATTTGCAAGTTCTTAAATAGATTTTAAAAATTCATGGACAATTATTCCATGTCAATGAATGAAATGGGTAGTGGTGAACAATCTTCCGTTGATTAGCATTGAGGATCTTGGGTTGAGGGTAATTATTTGTTCCCATGTCTTGTTGATCTTACTTTGTTGTTGCTAGTTGTTTATTGCAATCGTCAATGCCCTTTTATCTTCTTATAAACTCTACTTAGCTAGGCCACACTTTTGGTGAAGACCCCCCAAACTTTTAAATTTTAAGCACTTGTTGCTTGCATACTAGAACAAGGGATCAAGGTTGCAGAGGAAAGATGTTCTCTACAACTAGACAGATGTCAACACTATGACATTTACAAATTTTGGGAAACCATTTCGTGTGGCCAAGGAGATGCATCTTTTCACACTTGAAGTGTTGATTGGAGCTTGTTCAAAGCCTGGATCTTTTGTTGTTAATTTTGCAACATCAACTAATATGTCTTGTTTCAATCCTTTTATTATTGCATTGGATATTCATTCTAAAATGTCTTTTAACATTTTATTCCTTGCAAGTCACAATGTGCTGGCATGCTGGAATCTTGGTCGACACATATTGGCACTTGATGGAGATTAAGAGGTATTTGACATGGTTTTTCATCCTGTTTTTCAAGATAATTAAAGGATCCTAGGGTGAAAAATTGCCAAAGTGTTCCCCAAATCATGAATCCCCTATCCATAAGCAATTCCAATATTGATTTGGATTATGAGTAAGTTTGAACTTTTCGTGAAATTTGCTTTATACTTTTCTAGATTAAATTTGGATGGACTAATGACTCCTCTTCCCATGTGGTGCAGAGGTGTGTTTCACTCTTCAATGCCCATCCCTTTTTTCGCTCGTAATGATTTCTTTCCGAGCCCACCTTCAAACCACTAACTACCTTCGTATGTTGAAGCCTATGTTTAGATATTGACAACTTGCCCTTCTCCTTCCCCTTTGATTTTGCCCCAATCTTACAACAAATTTGTTATGCGATTTATAAATTTTGAAATAGTTGAAAATAGATTCAACTACTTCAAAATCTATAAAACACATAACAAATGTGACTTGTTGCTTTCCTTAATTTTACTACAAGATTTGGATTTGGATTTCATTGTTTTCACTCTTTTTTTATTGTAATTTATGTATTTAGTGGATACATCACCATTGAAATTCTCATTCAATGTATGTGTTTTGCACTTAACTTGAATAAAATGTTTTACATCTCCTATTTCTTCGGCAAATTCATTATTTATAAAAAAAATATTATTGGCTACAAAGAACCAACGACCATTGTTGCACCATCCACTGCATGCCTATTATTATCTAGGGGTGGATGTCATATTTTGTTAATATTTTATTTCACATTGGTAGCCAATTTTGTAAGCATCTGGTTTATATTGACATGATTTATTTGTTCACAATACTTAATTAACCCCAATGCCCCATGTCTTGGGTCCCAACCACTTTTGCGTTCATAAACAAATTTTCTCACACGTAGGGAATTGAATTTAAAAAACTATTTTCTATTAGAGATATTTGTGCTACTAATCGAATTAACTTTTGCGGTTAAAACCAAATTAATTTTTGTTAACTTTAATCCTAACTCTTAACTCAAGCTTGGAGGCAACAAGTTTTCTCTAACTTTACTTTTATGGTTACTTAAAAACCTCCATTCTTTTGTTTAAAAAACAATTTCCATATGTTTGCAAATTAACCATTTTGATGTCCATTTTGAAATACTTTGATGTTTACGTCCTTGGCTTTCAATGTTCAATTTACGTTAAATATTCATTAAACCTAACTCTATAAGTTTTTAAATTTCCTCCTTCCAATCAATTAAATTATTTGTGCAATTGGAATTTTTCACAATTGATTCAAGTGTCTTGGTTCTACTTCTTTTGAATATCAATTATATCATTTTTTTGTGTTGAACATATTGAGCATAACCATTTTCTTTGGGTGTGTTGTTCATATCATTGGAACCCATTTTTGACCTTGGTGTTGTTGAGTTTGTGGCTTCCTTTTCCTCCTCCAAATCCTTTGTGATATCTTTTAGCACCTCGCTTTCTTCTTTCTCATCCAACCCTATAATGTCTTCTTCATCTACCTCATTACTAACTATATTGGCCCTTACTAGTTGGTCCATTTCCCTGTTGTAAGCAAGTGCATGTGTTTGGTATGGATCATTTTCTATGTTCGTATCATTTCTTGGTCATCTTTTTTCTAAGATTGAGTCATTTATTTTTTTGGACACTTGGAATCCCAACATGTAATTGCATTGTCACTAAAATTGTGTTTTGAAATTTTTGTTTATTGAGCTTATTGGCCATGGATTGTTTCTAGGTGGCTATGGCAAATTATTAAAAAAATATGGGATGAACATTTTGATCATTGTCTCGTATATGTGATCCTACGAGTGATTAATAGACACATAGTATCCAACCTCTACATGGAGCTCTACATCTACACTTTTCAATTTTTTTTAATCTACAAATGGGTACAAATCCAAATTTGGTGGTGTTATGTAAAAGTGCCATGGATATGGATATTGTGACATGGTGCAAATGAAGAAACTTTGTTTTTCTTTTCTTTTTATGCAACCCTTTTACTCCAAAATTAAACTAAATTAATAGTACACTTTTGGGAACATGTCTATTTGGTGACATATTTGTAGTTGTGTAGTGAAATTATACATTTAAAGTTGGCATCACAACCATTGGTTTTGATTAGACCATCTAGTTGGTATTGGTGAATTTGGAACAATTGTATATGTTATAATCATTCCAAATGGCAGAACACCTACATGTGTTTCAACAGCCACAACATCACGTATTTGCTTATCATTTACTATTCTAATATGATATTTTCATTAACTATTTTTTTCAATAGTCATTAGGGATTTGTTCAACAAGGAACCACATTGTTCAAGTTCAGCCATAATTTTATTTTGTTTGCTCTTAACTGAATATTTCCTTTTGAGATCACATACTTTGAACAAATATTCATGTTCACATGTTTATTGAATTACAATTCAATGTAAATAATGGGCTTTTGGTTTTTTATTCAATTTCCAATTCATTGATTTTTTTACTATCGTACGCATTTTGTGGTTGGCCCTATCATCCAATGATTAACTAGTTGTTTTAACATTTTGTTCCTCAACTCTTGTGGCACCCATGCTTGCCCACCTAGAATTGCGTAAAATTGTCATCAAGGTTTTATGAATTATGTGGATAACAAGTTCCCAAGTGTCACTTAGTCCTCCATTGACAAATCGCTTAGTAAACTTGTGAAAAAATGCTCTAAACTTAGTTTTTTAAAACTTGCACATTTTTTGAGGATTCCATTACATGCGTAAACATATCCAAATTGTAATCCTCCATATCCTCCTTGGAAATGTTTATAATTTTTTTGAGTATGGAAAGACTTATTTTGTCTATCTTTGCATTTGCCCTTTGTCATGCTGCCCATTCATCTATTTTATCTATTACCTTTTTCCATTATAGTTTATGTGCCATTGAATTTGATTTAATTTCAAATTCTATATGGTTTGGATGCTACATAGTTGGAATATACTTGGTATTAAGGGATATGAAATAGTAAGTGAAATATGATTTGAGCATTTCATGTGATGAAATTTTCAAAATAAACCAACACAAGTTTTTCCATCTTGTTTCTTTTGTTCAATTTTTGCAAAAAAAAACTTATTGCCAACGTTCATGAAAAAAATCATTTGTTGTCATTTGTCATTTACATTTTCATCCATAAATATCATTCATCCATGAATATGTGGTAGAATATTCTTCCACATCACCAAATATGTTGTCCTAGGTGTCAAAGAATATTATTAAAATATTCCATTGGCATGGGAAAAATATTTTTAAAAAGATTAAATCTTACTCCCTTGTTCATTCTCACCTATTCACCCTCATGTTGCAGGCTCATGAAATAACATCCCTACAAAAATTTTAAATCATCATCAATTGTGCCATATGCAAGTGGGGGCACCTACACAATTCAATGATTGTGGTCAGCCTTCAGTTTCATGCATATGGTAATGGCAACGTTCAAAGCATAAAAAAAGAGCCATTAGCCTCTTGTTTGATTTTAAACACATTATTTGACAACTAGCTTTAAATATCCACCATAGTTAGTGCAATAGCCCAAGTTAATTCACTATGCATTCTTGTTTGCAAGTGCAAAGGTTGCTTGTAATAACAAATGTTAATTGCATATGCATATTACAAAGTCTTTTGGAAAAGGACAATTCTACTTCCAAACCTCGTTTTCACTTAAGTTTTTAACTTCCTTGCAAGCAATTATCTAACTTCAATGCAAGGCTTATCCTACTATTACCAACCTATACTATCCTAAACTTTTTTGTCCAAGTTGTAATCTTTTGTAAAGCTTGTTGGGCATTCTTCAAAGACACTTCTTTCATGCCAACTTAAAACTTAACATCATTGGTGGCATATTGATAAGCTTTGGACATTGCATGTCCAAAATAAATCCTTGTAAATGATGTCTCCAATTGTAGTGTGGTTCACAAGAAATAATAATAGAAAAGGAAGTAGCTAACGTGTTTAAGTTAGAGCCTTTGTCCTTCACATATGTGATATTTTTCTTTGTGAGTTTGAATTTGGCAAGTAACGGCTTTACAATTTCTACTAAAGCAACACCTATAATGTTGGGTGCTTTAAAATACCAATGATAACATGTATAGGAACCTATGCATCATCGATGAAGTTCATGACCAAAGCAAAAATGTCAAATCCATTTCAATTCATCCATAAATCAAAAGTGACACTAGCTACATCACAACTAAATAGTTCATGAAGTACATATGTATTCATAGTCTTTTGCAACATGGAAGGAATTTATTTTGCCATTAACTGTTTTCAACTTGGAAATCAATTTTTTTAACCCTAAACATTATAAGATAGTGGCCATGGTGACTCAACATTAAACATGGCTTCATTGCCCTTGATAATGTATAAAATAAAATTTTCAATGATCTTTTAGTTGTGCATGATCACCTTTTTTGTAGCTAATTCCTCCTTTAAAAAAATCAGTTATTGTTAATGGTGTGATGGTCTTCCTCTTCTTACGCTTCCCCATCTTCAACATCTTTCATATATGCTTTGTATTTTGTTAGTTCAACAATATGTTCATGCACTAAATGTTTCTTCATATTGGTATAATCATGAGGATAATTTAGTTTTTACTACGAGTGGTACTACCATGGGAACTTGATGTAGAACCATCACACACTACTATAAATTATGGGTTTTGCAACTATCGTTTGTAACTAAATTCAGTTGCATGTGACACATGCAATTGCAAATTTGTGTAGTTGCATAAGACAAGTTGCACACAACATTCAGTTGCATGCGACATTACATATACCACATGTAAATACGATGTTAATATACATGCTCACCCATACATATTAATCCAAATGTAGTTGCACCTTATGTACAACTCTTTTTGCAACTACAATGCAACTAATAAAAATATGACACATGTTTTAAAATTGGACAACTAGCTTGTGGACACATGTCACTAATTAATTAATTTTTCGTTTTCAAAATAGGATTACTCTCAATCATTAAAATTTATGCCATTAAGATGATGACACGTGGCACACCATGGAATGTTCATTGATTAATTGACACGTGTCCATTTTAAAACACCAATTATATGGTGACACGTGGAAATTAAGGCCCATCTATTTTTTAATATTGAATAATAATATCTAAATTGTCTAATTTATGGCTAATAAAATGTTAACACGTGTTGCCTAGTTAGTTAGGTTATTATTAAACCCTATTAGGTAAATAGTAAGTAGGTTGAACATAACTCGGTTTAGACTATATAAGTAAGATTAGAATAATTCGATTTTATTTTAAAGATTAACCATTTCATAAAGGGCAAACTTTTTTAATTCATTCATCCCCAATGGCATTTGATGTTTCATTACAACACAGTTATTGCTCTTACTTATATACTAAGCCAAATAGAATTGGAAGCCAAAGGATATGGAATAAAAAATTCCATTGCAAACCTCAAGAACCAACTTAGTTGCACATCAGATGCAACTAATGTATTAGAGTATAGCAGCTAGGGGAGGGTTCTGTTGATTCTGGTGTCCAAACAAAACTTGAAGCCCTCCTCTTGGCGCATCTAACACAATAAGAATCGTTGAAAATGGATTAGAAATGAGAAAGTTATGGTCCCCCAAAGTAAAGGGAGTCAGAAATTCAAAAAAACCATTGAACACTACAAAGGCCAATTCTTAAACACCCGGAAATTTCCTTTTATATTGGTTTTTTTGTTATTAAAGTAACAATATGATTTGTAGAACTTCAGTTGGCGCTCCTATAGCACTTTAAATTGTTTAAAATGAATAATAAACAAGAAAGTTATGAAGTTTGAAAGTAGGAGGGGTCCAAAGAAAAGAAAAAAACATGTTTTGTAACTTGGAAAAAAACTTATTTTTCATGTTTTTCTTCTTGTTAATTTTTCATTATTCCTTGTCTTTTACACTTCAAAGATGATTGTAGGATATTTTTAAATAATTATAATTACTTAATGAAAATATGATTTTAACATTATTATCTAGCTTAAACTAGTAATTAACTTAAGATGTTTTTGTACTTGTAGGTTAATTCGTGTAGCCTATTTACATTAATATAGATAAATAATAAAATTTATGTATATAATACCTATTGAATATATATATATAATTTATTATCATTATAATTATAATAGACATTTAATTGATAATTATGAACATTTATAATAAATTTTAATATTATCATATTAATCGATTCTAAATATTTTTTTGTTTAATCAAATTTACATTTTCTGAAAAATATTTCAAATAAAATTTTAAAAAAAATTTACTTGCCAAAACAAATATTTAAATATATTAGACAAATAAAATTTAAAAACTTGCAATATATATTTAAACCATGGTTTAGTTTAACATAAATTTGTTTAGCCATAATTAATTTAGCCATAAATATTTTAACCTAGTTTAATTTAGCCACAATTACTTTTGCCTAACTTAATTTAGCCATATACAATTTAGCCATAATTAATATAGTTTTATTTATTTTAGCCATAAATCATTTAACCTAACTTAATTTAGCCATATTTAATTTACCATAATTAGTTTAGCCTAATTAATTTAGCCATGGTTGGTTTAACTTGTTTGTTTATTTAGCCTAGGTTAATTTAACTATGATTATTTTAACTTAGGTTAATTTAAGTTAGCCTAAGTTAGCATGGGGTTAACTTTAAACTAAAAGCACATAATATTATTATACATAGCCTATGTAGATATATTAAGTATAATAATTTAAGTATGTATAAATTTAGACCATTATTTTTATGACATGTGTCCATGTTGTACACATTTAGTTACACGTTAATTGCACACACAACCATATGGCTGAAAAATTATACAATACCAAATTTATAGTTGCAAACATCACAAAGATAGTTGCAAATGACAACTAGTTGCATGCCAGTTGCATAATGACTGGTTGCAAAAGACAG
>Ga0209208_10003951_pt1 | contig 21145 bp, 15 predicted proteins | sample S1TSphfallax_3_FD_187694 | JGI IMG/M metagenome (GOLD analysis project Ga0209208, IMG submission 187694) | Host-associated microbial communities from peat moss isolated from Minnesota, USA - S1T2_Fd - Sphagnum fallax MG (SPAdes) (version 2) | ecosystem: Host-associated > Plants > Peat moss >...
CATGTCATTGTCCACACTTGTGTTGGGCTGGGATCTAACACAGGATGAAATTAAGTTTACTACCAAAATTGGTGGGAAAACTTTGGTCCCAGTTCTTTGGGTTTCTAAAATATTCATTCCCAGTTACGTGTTTGATGCCCTATTATGCCCCCCTAATTGCCTGACTTTACAGATAACTCTGTTGTTGAGGGTTTTTTTTCAGAGCATTGAAAGTCCTAATTCTAGGCTACCCTCAATTGGAAGGTGGAGCTTAAACTAATTTTGTCATAAACTAATTTTTTAATGAAGACATGTCAGGCTACATTCATATCTTTGTATAACATTTAGACAATTGATTTTTCTCCAATGAAGATTATTTGGCTACTTTTTTTTTCACAATATTTGAACATTTGATGATTGTCTCATTTTGCATTTAAAATTATTGGTAATAGTTCAACTTTGAATTTTGTAGCTATGGTGATCAAACAAATTTACATGTTTGAATAAAAACTGCATATATGGTCAAATCTGATCTCACATGATTAGAGCATAACAACAAATTCAACCATAACAAGAAAACAAAGGCCCCAAAAGAAAAGAGTGAATAAATTAATCATACTAACCAATGATCATTCTCCCTTGGGGGAGTTGAAATTCAACCACAAGGGTCTTGCCCTCTACAATGCAACAAAGGATTGCTACACCCACATGATAATTGCAACACCTAACCCAACTTTCAAGCATCCAACCCCAACACCCAAATCCAATTGATGTGAGCAACTTGGAACATAGAAAATATTGCAATACATGAGCAAAAAACTTCAAAATAAGAAATTTGCCGTTATCACCTCTACAAATTTGTTTATTAGTAACTTACCATGCTCTACTATCACAATGCGATTGCATCATTATAATACGAAATTAAATAATATGAAGAACATTTGACAAAAAATCCTAGCACACAAATCAAAGTTTAGTTAACTAATTCTACAACTTTTTTTCCTTCATGAATGAAAGATTGTTAAGCATTCTCTCATTCTCAACAAACCTGAGCACCTCACAATCTCCTCAAATTTAATTTACTTTCTACGCTTGTGACTCAAGATAGAAGATAAGTTGAATTTCAGCCACTAGAGATTGAATTGAAATTTGAATATTTAATCAGCATCCCCTCCACATTGTGTGACATTATGACCTTCAAAAAGGAAGATTGTACATGGTCATATAACTCCAAGTTATCACAAGTATATTTGCATTACACAAAACTTCAAGTTTGATAATTCATATTTTATTGATAATTTGTCCAAATGAAGAAATTGAAATTTTATTCATAAATTTCTTTCAATAATGTACACAATTATATAAAATTAAAAAAAAATTAAATTCATTTCGATTTTTTTCTTTTTTCTTTTTGCTATTGAATAACATTTCAATGACTATTCTTTGGAAAAAATCAATTTAAACACATGATTTGTAAACGGAAAACCTTTGTGGAGAATACAGGAATAAATAAAATATATCTTTTCATATTTTAAAACTTCATTTGATTTAGTATTTTATGTTATATAATTTTGCTTCCAATATATCATAATTTTATTATTAAGTTTTAATTTAGACATATGAATCAATATAATTTATCCACATAAATTTTTTATGAATGAATAAATATAAATTCAATATAGAATCAATTATATTTAGAATTTGATTTAGATTTTTAAAATATTAGTCTTATTAAAAATGATGTATGAATTTAGTTTAAATATTTTAATTAATTTTAAATATTTAATTAATAGTAAAATATTAAATTATTTTAAAATTATTATTATTATTCAGTTTTGCACACATAAAATAAATCTATTTCCTTATATACATATAATATATAAACTTTTACTTAAATTTATGATAAAAGTTTAACATACAAATAAATTTTATATTTCCCACATTTTACACTTCTATTTGAATTTCAAATTATAATATTTAAAAAAATTATAATATATCATATTCAATGGATAACAATTTATTTATTCACACAAAATATTTTTAAATGGATTATATATCAAGTTTTTTTAAAAATTGTAATAAAAGCTTTTATATTACTTGTACATGTATAAATATTAATTGAAATCAATTCCCTACATGCCATAGTTCTATGTGTCTAATTCTACTCATATTAAATGATTTATAGTCATTTTTTAATCATTGTAAAATGATTTTATGATCACATTGTCATTTTATCCATGTCATTTGCATATTCATTTTTTAGTTATATTTGAAATGATTTTATCTTGGTCATGTTTTGAAATGATATCTTGAACATTCATGTCACTTTGTTATTAATCATGCATGCCATATGGACAAAAACTTGTAATGAAAAAATAATATCATCACTTTTATTATCACGTCATCATGTATTAGTCAAATGTACCATTAATATATTTTCACACACAGATTATAGGATTTGAAATAATATTTTATGATTATAGTCAATGATATAGTTGTTGAAAACATATAGTCATTGATTTCTTGATTGCAAAGCACAAGATTCTTTTTAGTGGTTGTCATACGGAAAGTGCATCTTCATGATTAAATCTACTTATATTCAACCATGACAGACATCAACCTAGTCAACATGGAGATCTAGGAAGCCTTTGGTTTCCAAAGTCTCAACAAGTTTAGTAACCTCCAAGAACTTCTTTGGGTTGTGAGCAATAAATAGTAAAATACTTATAAAAATGTGGATTCAATTTGAAATCCCAAGGATAGTTCGAACAAGACAACAACTATCAAATTAATTTAATGTGTTATGCAATGCACACCAATTAGAAAAAGAATAACATTGAATTTGAATGTGAAGTTACCAATGTGAACCCCTTGGAACACAAAATCTCTATCACAACTAAGGCACACCCACTTGGAGGCAAGCCATTCATTTAAAACTCCTTCATATTTAATTGTGGACTTCATTGTAGATTTCATTTAGAGGACCATAATTATATTATTTGCATTTGCACCTACTCCCACATGTTTCAAAGTTAGTAAGATTGAAATCTAATGCCACTCTTTCATGACATACACATGGACACCACATTGACCACCATGTTGGTTGTTCATTATATTGACCTCAATTACACTTAAGAAAACATTAGCGCCTAGCACAACTCTAGTGTTATTAAGGATGATATTATGCATTACTTCAACCACCCTTCACTTGTTGCTATCTATCCAATGTTTTCTAGGATTGTTTGTTTTCAACCTTCAAAATGAAAATCAAGTCCTTTCATTTTTCAAATTTAAAATTTGGGTGACCATGACTTAGAAAATGTTTATGAAAAACTGAATTATCTTTTTTTAGATCCAAGGTGAACAACAAACTTGATCAAACTCAAGACATATACAATATGTTTGCCAACATATATCCTTTCATTTTTTACATGCGTAAAAGAAATGACTACCTTTCAATCTTACACATGCATAAAATTCAACCATAACATAAATGCTATGAAACCAATCCCCTCAATAGTAATTCTAGAAAGAGGTAATAATTTTTTTTCCCAACCAATATGTTTATGCAAAGTATCCAACTTTAGTGACAATAATTTCTCCTTTCTTTCAATAGCTAAATAGATCTTGCATCTAACATGGGAGACCAAACAATCTTAGGCCTATTATTTATTATGCTTAAGGGGATCTTGGATCTAATTTGGAGACCAAACAATCCTCGAGACTAGAATTTATTGTGGAAGAATTGATCACTTAGTGGCAATGTTATGAATCAAGTTTGAATTGTAGAGCGGTGGTGATCAATTATGCAAGTAATAATGATCATGACTACACTTATTGTCAATTTGTGGTTTAATCATGTAGTAATGACTACAAAAATATGAACAATGACAATGATTAATTTAATCATGTTATTTTAAAAACTAACTTAAGTAGGAAGTTTTTGTTTAAATTATTGTAGCAAGTAATGTGTAATTTGATTTCAATTGGCCAATAAAGTTCTACCTTTGCAATTGGTATTCTTGCATTTCAACTTTTTGTTTTCACACCATTGTGATCACTTTTTGTCTCTCTTCAAGTAGATTTAAACAACTTTTGCTATCTTGTAAATTGTATTCTTCAACAAACTTATCCTTGGGTGGTACCATTAAGAACATCACACCCCAAATTTTTGTGACCCATCCAACTTCAAGACTCACATAAAGAAAGATTTTCATTCCAAATTATTTATCAAATTATTACCGAAGTCATGTAGAACTCAAAAATCTAATTAAATTTACAAAAAAATGTGTTTTGATGCGAAAAATAAATGTATAAGGAAAAAGTTTCAGGAATGTCACATGAAGGATTTTTTAAAATTAAAAACACAAAAGGAATCTATTTTTGGAAATTTTTTTTAGATGTTAATTTTTGAGAATACTTCAAATGCCAATTTACTTGATGTCTTTTTATAGATAATTGATTAAATAAATTTTGATTTAATTATGAATTTTTGAAATCAAGATTGTGAAGCCCCAAATGAACACTATTCTCAAGAACACAGATGATAATTATTTTCACCTTTTGTTGTTTAGATGATTAATTTGGATCATTCTTTTGTGCACGTACTAAATAAACAAAAAAAATAATTTAATGTTTAAATGTAAGGGCGTTTTTAAAAGAAAAGTTAGGAATTGGGTCAAGAATGGGTTAGGAATGATTTAGGAATCAAAATGTTAATGCATATTATACGTTTTTGGGTGTTCATTATTTTTCATGAGTGTGTGCATAGGTGTGAAACACATAGCCCACATAGTTTAATCAAATATACCAATGTATAAATAGATGCAATTTTATTTCCTAAATTGGGTCCAATTTTTTTGTGATTTTGGTAAGGTGGTTCTTAATGGTACCACCCAAAGAAAAATTTGCTGTTTTGTATTTCAACTTTTTCTTTTCACATCATTGTGATCATTTTTTTCATCACTTTTCAATTAGATTTAAACAATGTTTGTTATGTTATAAATTCTGCAAGTTGCACCATGGAAAGCGTTACTAAAAATTCACATGCCTTGGGTGGTTTTTAATTTTGGGAATGTTCGTTTTATTCAACTTTTAATATTCTTCCTAGAAATGAGAAGATATTTTACACATATTTATATTGGTGTAAAATAAATAAATGTGGGTAAAAACACAATCAAAGGAGCCACCCAGCCACCCAAGTGAATGGACATTCCTTAAAATTGCATTTTCACATGTTTGATAGATCACAAGAGAAACATAATAGTTTAGATTGTCATAAAAGTTTTTGAAATATTTTTCATTCATTACAATGTTCATATGCTCAAAGATTGATACAAATAAATATTTTTTTTGCATGCTCAAAACACTCAAACTTTGAAAGTGACAATCCTTATTTTTTTCCAAATGTTTTTTTTCCTACCAAATTTGCATCGTTCTTTCTAAAAATTGAAGAGAAATCTAACATTGATGATTAGAAGGGAAAAATGATTTGAATTAATGATTTTTTTTTTATAATCGATTTGAACACATCTGTTTGAAATGCACTTTTGACCTTGAAAATTATAGATTTTGAAAATGTAATCTTAAAAAAAATTATTCATATTTATGTGATAGAAGGCACGAATGCATAACGTATATAATATAAAATCAATTTGCAGTCAAAATCTAGTTATGTCTCACATGTAATATTAAACAAAATATTGAAAATAGAAAACTTTAAGTTATAAATCAACACAAAACTAACAAATGTCATCTGTAGTCCTTTGGAAAATGACTTTTACCTTGACACCCTTGTCTCCTTTGATTGTGTTTTCACTCATGTAAAATCCATCCCACTCCTAAATAGTAGTCACATAAGAACCATATGCATGCCAATATTATCATGAATAAGTAGGCGTAAGATCCGTCTCCCTCCTAGATAGATAGTCGCCACATGAAGAACCCTATGCATGCCATGATATATTACCATGCATGCATCTGACGCCAAACATGTGGGTGGAGTGCACAGTACCCGAGACTACGTAGTGTGCCTCGCTGCCAGGATAGACTCGCCGCCGCAAGTTCCACAACAAAAATAGCTACAAATTGGGTAGAGACCTGCAGCTGCTGCGTGCAAGCATGCTGCCATTCATGATTCTTCACACTTTGATTTCTCTCTTTGTGTAGATTAGTTGTTGATGATCAGAGAGCTCGAGGAGATTATCGTCCACTACTTTGCAAGCTCGACCCAGTACATGCATATGTAGAAATTTCTTCATAATATAACTCCCATCGACTTGTTAACATTCTGGGACTTTTCATTCATGCTACGCAAGATTCATAGTGAAGTGAAGAGATTTGTGTGTCGAGACTCTGATCTCTTTCGACTTGTTACAAGGTTGAAGGATATATATATTTTTTCCGGTTGTCTCTAAGTTCTTTCGTCCCGTCCTCTTTTTTGTTTTGTTTTCTCTTCTGGATTTTCTGAGTGATTAAGAAGAGAGACTGAATCAAGCTCCGTTCGGTCTAGACGTTCTGACATGTCTCGTACTTCTGAGTCCTCTGGTGCTTCAGAGCTTGATCTGCCAGTAATTGTACCAGTTGGGAGGGTGCAATTTACATCCATGGACGAAAGCAACGCATTACCTGATCATATCACACTTCACGCGCATACTGACGACGCTGAATATCATCATCCAGTGCCTGCAGAGGCTACATCGACTACATGCGAAAACACCTCCGTCTCATGCTGCACCGACATCGTTGCAGAGACATTTTCGGGCAGGATTTTAGATTCCGGCCTGCATCAGCAGATACGTCCTCAGTGCAGGTGATTAACGTCGTCATTGCTAGTCATTAGATCTCGATCGTAAGAGAGCTGCATTCCATCGTCCTAGTTTTTAGTTTGGATCTAGTAGACCTTCTAAATAAATTGCTTATAAGTATATATATATATGTCTGCAGAATCTGCAAGGAGGAGGAGAAAGACGTGCAAGGAGACCCAATCCTGGAGCTTGGGTGCAAGTGCAGCGCCGACTCTGGATCTGGCCTTGGTTTGGCGCACCGCTCTTGTGCAGTGATGTGGTTCAGCGGCAAGCGGGTCAGAAGAAGTGTTGCGTATGAGCAACTCACATGCGAGGTTTGCAAGTAAGTAAACTCCAGATCATCTATAACTAATTTTTTTTCTCTCCAATATATGTTACTTGCAAGCCACACAGAAATAAATACATCATAAGAACCTGCTGTTGTTGTTGCTGCTAGATAGCATCATGTTTCTTCTACATAGTTAGTATTCGATCCTCATCTTGAATATTTGTCTTCATCCAGAAACCATGTTTGATATAATTGTCGACTTTAAGAAGAATCATGTAATATATACTGCAATCCGCGTACTGCATGCAGATGCAATTTGGCACCCACAATATCACGGATTGTATGTCAACACTCAAGAAGTACTCCTGTGCTTGAGTATAATTTCGTTGATCCCGTTCCTGATCACATGATCATGTTAGATGTTGACCAGGTCAGTACTGACTCAATATATTGTTTTCTGACCATGCTTCCTTGAACCTATTGTAAAACATCAAGAAGAATATATCATTGATCAGTTCCTCCCTGGAGATCTAGAATGTATTCCCTTAGCTGCTAGCTGCTAGTTGAATATATATTCTTTGCTGAGCAACTAGTGAGCTTCAGATTCTTTGTTGCATCTTATTTATTCCAAGAACATTCTCCACCAATGCAGGTCATGCACACAGATCTTTAAGAAGTCTGTTCAAATGTACTCAGTACTAGATCTGCAGCTGCTGCAGGTTAGGGGTTCAGGGTTTAAGGGTTTCCTTAGGGTTTAGGGTTTAGTAGAATATGCCATGACACATTGTGAAGAAAAATCTGAATGTGTTATGTGATCTGACATGATATTGTGCATGTTGCAATTGTGGCAAATTGTTGATGTGCAGTTATCTGTGGGAACAACAGCAGCTGTGCAGCTGCATTCAGATTCTTGGAAACTATGGGTAGCATTATTGTACTTTGTATTGCTCTTGTTGGTCATAGGGAGTCACTTCTTCACTCTACAAGTTAAGACACATGGCACATGATATATTTCTAACATTCTAAGATTGTGTGTATATAAATATTGCATTAGATTATGATCCAAGAGTTTGCAAGTCCACCCACAACAATATTGTACCTAGTAGGCTCTTTCATCATTATTATTGCGCTTCAAGGGAAGTTATTATTTAATTAAATATAAATAGGGTGATTAGAATTAGATTATGAGAATATATCTAGAAAATATAACATGTAAAATATTCTGAATTTTAATAGATTTATAAAAAATATTGTATTATTTCATAGCATTCCAAATATACCCCTTTATCCCACAAATATATGAAGAATAAAATATACAAAGTATGAAACATATAAAAAGAATAACTTCTTCTCCAAGCTTGCATTTGCAAGTATTGCAAATAGATGAATTTAATCATATGGTTGATGTTAGAACATGACATGAGAAATCCAAGAATTTAGCACTGAACACAGTTGTGGGACTAGTGATCACAGCTGAATGTACTTGTTAGATGCGTCCTTGTGTAGCAGTTATATCTAGACAGATGCAAACAAACATGGTCATTTAGTAGCTAGCAATCTACAAACACTGACTCTGGAAATTAGTCAATCCTTTGGAAAGGACCAGTGTTGCAAACTTCAGAACAAATTACATAATTTCTATAACATACAGCAAAATGTTCTGTTCTATTAAGGATCATGGTTGTACAGTTAGATAAAGAGCAGAACTTTGTTTGTTATGCATAATAAACCAAGTTCTGCTCTTCATCTAACTGTACAACCATGATCCCTAGTACTTCAAGCTCGCTTTAAGTTCCGTGTGGTCTCCAACAAGTCCAAATTTCAAAACTTCAAACTTAATTCCGAAAGAGCCAAGATCATGTTGTTCAATGTTGAAGGTCCTAAACCCTACTGAAGGCCCAGAAAATGATCACAATCATTGTGGATTTGCAAATTTCAAATGCGACCCAAAACTTCTAGATGAGAAATTCCTTCCTCAAAAGTTCTAAAGGTTAAGAATTTGTAGATAAATGGGGAAATTCTTTTCAAAATATTGGAAACAGAATCTTGGCTCAATATTAGCTAGCCAAAACATCAATCTTGATTCCTCTCTTGAACTGCTTATCAGTGTCATAAGGGTATTGATACACAAACACAATATCCTTGCCTACCGCAATACCTCATTGGTTGTTTGTTGGGGTTGCCTTGGCAGGCAAGAATATTGTGTTTAGATTCATTATAGAGTATAGTAGCTTAAGGGATTTTGGACCCAAGGTAATAAATAATAGGTCTGTTTTTATGTGAGGATTTTTGAAAGATAATATTTTGGCTTGTGTTGAAACTTGAGATTCGTTATAGAGTTATAATATCTTGAAGGATTTTGGTTCGTTTTAGAGGATTTTTTGAAGATTGTATTTTTACATGGTGAAATATTTTGAGTTTCCATAATTCTTCATTTGCCACAAGATACTTTAAAAAGTAAATGACAAGGCCACAGTGTGACACACCACGTGTTTGTTTTGTTATGTTGATGAGACCTCTGAAACCACAACTTTGTCCTTGTGGCTTGGAAAGCCCTCAATGAGTAGGGGTGATTTCATCAAGGTGATTTTCACAATGTTTAGGTCCCTACAGTGCAGAGTTATTGAATGTTGAGAGATTTTGTCATAGAAAAATCCATTAAATATAAAATTTCTCTTTTCAGAAAATTGGGGCAAGCTCTTGGTATTATTGGAAAGCCCTCAATCAGTAGGTTTAATGGAGATGATTTTGTGATTTCCAGACCTAAGGTGTGGGACAATTGAATTTAAAGTAATTTGTTATTGTAAATTCAATAAAAATAAAATTATAGTCAAATAAAAATTTAGACTGAGGTTATAGAAGGTGTACCATTTTTCCCTTCCCTAATTCAATCAATGTTACAATATGTGCTACATAACACTCACCGAACTAGCAGATATGAACCAACATTGAAAAACCTCCCCATGGAAGCCGTCGTCATCATCTCATCTACATTTGAATGAACATTCATTTGTTGCAATAAAATTTATGACTTCCAAAATCCACATTAGCAACTGACATGTTCATGATATATTAACCTTTTTCTACTTTTGTTGCCTTATAGTCCATATAGAAAAGGTGGGGAGTATTGAGTGCACACTTTGCTATTTAGTGAACAATGAGACTATATTAGCTTGTAAGCAAGCAAAATTCACACCTTATGGAATGATACATATTGTTCATGGAAGGTATGTATTCAACCTTTGACATGACAATCAATTGAATCCCATTGAGGTTTCTTAAGTTTCAATTTTGTCATCAACATTGTCACTAAGTTCTTCTCAATATAATTACCTAATATTCTACCTATTTTGGAATCGCCTTCAATAGGATGACAACACTTTAAGTTAGCAATTATCAAGTGAAAAGTTTAAGCTTTCTCACATTTAATCCTAGGAAGGAATCCATCAGATGTCATACCATGGCTAATGTGACAAATGCCAACTAAATTCCATATTATTGAATTCTATCTTCCACATATATTAGGCACTTGGAGGAATTTCGTAACATGTTGTATTTGAAGGCACCTTAAGACCTATATATCTAGAAAAGAAGATCTACCTATTTTTTTAAAACAAGTGTAAGATTCCTCCTGGTCCTAAAAAGTAGGTGTAAGATCCTTACTACTCCTAAAAAGGAGGTCTAAGATCCCTCCTGCTCCTCCTATAGCCTCGAGATTTAGGTATATTCAAGCTTATGATGATAAGGTTTGCTTGGTGCTTTTCTATGGAGGGTAAGGCCTCGAGGTGAGGGACATCCCCAAAATGTGGGGCTGGATTCAGTTATTGCCTCAACCTTCAAAGTATCCAACACCAAATGAGATTGGAGAAGGCTCTTTGATGCCACATGGTTTCAATGGAGAAAATTTACTCTAACATTGCATACTTGTTGGAATCACTTTTGTACATTTGTCCCGAAGCTTAACAAGGCTTTGACAATTTATCTTACACTCCGGCCACAAAATTGCCATGTTTTAATTCAAGAACCCACCTTCAAAACTATGCTTCAAGTCTTCCAACTCTCCAGACATTACAATTTGGCATATCTCCTAAACTTGTGTGAATCCTTAAAATTAAACACTTGAAAAGATACAACTTGAAGAAGAAGAAGAGAGTCTACTAGAATAAAAATGGAGGACACAAATTAGGATCTTCAAAATGTGTTTTCGGATTTCTACCTATGAATTCAAGTCATAAGTAAAAAGCACATATGACAAATGATATTTAACTTTTTTAATAAATAAATACATTACAATTTTTTTCACCTTGACCAATTTTTTATGGCTGATTCTTTTTTCTTTTCATGGAAAATATTTTATTACTTGTAGTTGCACTTGAATATCATGTGACCAAAGGAAAAGAATTAAGTAGTGCAAAAAGTAGTCACCCTGAGGTTCATATATGAGTCTTCTTTTTCCCACAAATTTTGTGGTTTTCTGACAAAAAAAAGTTGGGAATTTGTTTTTTATTTCTTTTTTCTAGTGCAAATTAATTTGACTAATTTGTTTTTTTTTTGAAAAAAATGGCCAAAGTTTCGGTATCCCAAAATTGAAATTAAAAAAAAAACCTGCTTAGATCATAGACACACTTAAATAGCCTTATTTTTAAATGATAGTGTGTTGGGGAAGGCTGATTTCTAGGGCCCTCTATAGGCAATCATTAAGTGTTTGACAAGTTACAACAAAACAAGCCCACTTCTAAACTTTGTTTTTGTATTCGACATATCTGCTAATGGAGGACCTACAGCCCCCACATTTCTTCAAAGAAGGGACCCCTGGGAAATGGAGATAGGTTTCCACATCAAAAGATATAGGTACTAAAAAAAATAAAAATAAAAATTCAGGATTTTTAAAGGGTTATTTTTTACAAATAATATTCATATGAAACAAATTGAAGTAAATAAGTTTGAATAGTTCAAGATAAGATAGTTCATCTAATGGTGATGATTTTCATATGTGCACATATTGTGCATGAATATTTTGGGTTAGAAGAAAAATGCAGAAAATATCCAAATGGGCATTAAAAAAAATTGAATATATTGTTTTCATGATTATTTTTTGCACATTTGACCTACATTTAGAATTAGAAAATTTGAACCTAATGAATAAAAAAGCTAGCCAAATGATTTAATAAAAAAATCATTTCTTTTGCAATTTAAATTTTATTTTTTTCAAAACTTTGAAATTTTCATATGATTTATTTTTTCATCAAATTGACTTAGTGAACATGTAGTTGCATAAAGGAAAGTATGATTTTTTGAAAAAAATTGAAATCAATCACATCATTTAATGCATTCTTTTTTCATTTCATTATTGAAAAATAATAAAATTAACCATAAAAAAATCAAAACTCAAAAAGACTTTTATATAACATCCTATAATGATTTGATCTTTATTTAAACTTGTTTTTTCAATACTCTAATAGTAAGAACACAATAATACACCATAATTACAATATACTGAACATTATGAAAAATCTAAAATTATCTCTTACAATCCTTTTTTAAGTTAGACACTCATTTTTGGAACCCCAACCCTGAATGAGCCCTCCAAGGTTTCTTCTTTCTTCTTTTTTTAGTTTTTTGGAGATAATAAAAAAACTTGGTGACCTTTCTAGAAGAGCTAGCAAAATTAGTGAAATTTACAATAAAAAAGCATAATTTCTCAAACTATCTTTGTTTGTCAAAAAAAAAAATCAGTGCTTGAATCATGCAACTAAAGTATTTCAAGTCTTGGGCTCAAGTTTATTTTCTTATACTAAGCCATTTAAGAATATTGTGTTTCCACAATTTTTAAGATATTAAGCCCTAACAAATTGTTGCTTTCAAATTTGTTTGGGTTTTCTTTTAAAGAAAATTACACCCTCTTTGGGTTTAGGGTTTAGGGTTATACCCTAAACCCTAAACCTTAAAAAACAGCTGCATGAAAACTTTGTTTTTTGTGTTTCTATGCATAATTGAAAGCTGAACTCTTCTGTCCATTTGTTGCATTGGATTATACATTATACTCTAGATTGTTAGAGTACAGGATCTGTGAAGAATTGAGCTCTGATAATGTGGTGTTTGCAGATCGGTGTTTGCAGATCATTGTTGCCAACTAGTTCGGGACCAGTTCTATGTCCCCTGGATTACATGTTCTGAGTTCTGGAGAAAGGAAACTGAAACTGGACTAAGAACCTGCCTCCTGGTGGAATCAGCTTGCAAACTTTTTTCTTTCTATAAAGTTCCAGTTCTCTGAGCATTCAACAACTATTATTTTAGTTTTCTTCACAAGTAGCTAGATATTCCTTTCTCAAAAAGATTATATTATGTAGGTGTACTTTCAAGTTCTTATTCAGGTGATCAAATGTTATGGTTGTACAACATGGGGTACATACAAAATTTTCAATCTTGGGCTGTGTATAAGTATGCAAAACACAATCTAGTTTCCAAACTCAATTGGCTTTGGATTTGTTTTTCAAGACCTAGATAGAGACTGGAAGACTCTGAAGAATCAAGTCCATAATGCAAACTCTGATTTCATTCATACCAAAAAGCGGGAAAAAAATCCCTGAGACCAGAAGTCGAGGTTTTTGTAAAGAAAGCTGGAATCACAAACCTGGTACTGTTCAAAAGCTAGAACCAAACAACACCGAGAATCTCTTTCCACTGTCCAATGGAAAGTGCCTGTCCATGCAGCAAGAAATAGGGCTGCATATCATTGCCTTCCATTACTCTGGAGAGATGAAAGCATATTTTGAGAGGGTGAAATTTTGTTCTGATGTTTGAATGTTGGAAGTGCTACCACTTGGCAGTTTTTCACCAACTAATGTTATTCCAGAGGTTCTGTTTCGCATGTCAAGTGAATATTTTTGAATAGACATGCAATGGGTGTTGCTGATTCCATCCAAGAGGCAAAGTTGGAATCATGTAAAGTTGTTCGTAACATGTCTTCACCTGAGCACCATTGTGCATTTGTCCCCCATTGCCTTTCATTGGCACTGCCCATAGTGAAGAGAATACAAATTGGTGTAGGATTTGAGCATTAAATTAAGGTTCAAACTTGACCCAATGTGTGAATGACATCTGATATACTATGTGTGCCTATAACAGACGAGCATGTTGCATAGAAATGCATGCATCTAGTTGAGAAATTGTAAATTCCAGTAATGGAAGTTTTTAGTTTGGACTTTGAAGTTTGAACCAGCCATAAAGGACAGCACCACGAGCTGCTGGTTTCTTTCCACTTTGAGATTTTGAGCTCAGTGTGGTAACTTTCCATACTTTCTTTTTTCTTCTAACAGGTATTTTCTTTTTCATTTCAGTTGTAAATGTATCAAAGTATTCAGGTTTTGTACACTTCATTAGTACTGTTTTGATTGTTTTGGTTTTCTTCTCGTGTGTTTACATTTGCTTTGACATGCCTTGTACTTATTGTGGATGGATTTCCATCCTTGTTCATATACATACAATGGGTTTTCTCTCAAATTCAAGTTGTTAGGAGTTTTGTTTTGTAATCAAAATCAGGATTTTTTGGTTTCAAATTGAATGAGCTAAATTTGGCTAGAGGTCAGACAGGACGGTGATTATGTTTTGAAATCATGCCTAGTTCTGGGACCCACAGCAACACATTGCCTAAAAACAGGTACTTCTAACTTTTTTTTTGGCTCAAAATGTGGCCAATTTTTTGTATTTTTTACACAAGAGCCCTTTCTTCAATTTGCAATGAAATTTTTAAATTTTTGCCAAAGTGCAAAAATTATCCCAAAAAAAAACAAAAAAATACTGATCAAATCCAATCCATCAGCCTTTATGCCACAACAACCCAATTATGTAGTTTTCAAGCTTCTAGTTCACACTCTAGAACTCATGAAAATAATGGATCTAATAGCAAGTCCTTGGTTCTCTCTTCCCCACTATGGGTATTGTAATACCTTATCTGCTTGGGCACTCAATTGATGAATACTGTATTTGATTTATTTTTAAAAAATTAGCTTGGCAATGGAAATGGCAATTTATGCACATCTTTGGCCTAATACTAGGCCAAAATAACTATATCCTCCAATGATGCCTGATAATTGTACTTAAAGTCCATGAAAACATTCCATCAAAAGACAAGTATTACATGATTTTCTCTCCTCATCACAAGTATTGGTTGCAAATTTCATTTTGTCCATGAACTTAATTGAGTTTTCACAAATATTAGAAATGCTGCTAAGCATGGTACGCAAGTAGTAAATTGCTTACCTATTAGATACTAAGTAACAAAAACAATGCAAATGGTGTCTAATAGACACAACAATCTACACAACTGCCTCAAGCTCACAAAATTTTGAGTTCAAAGGGCAACTAACTAATCTCCTTAAATTTCAAAGTTGACATTTCCTTTCTTTCTGGTTCTTCTTCTGTTTGTTCTCTTCATATGAAGTTTAATGTTTCTACTTTGAGCATCAACCATACATATCAAAAATAGTGGTGTCCATGGGGTTTGTGTTTGTGTGTGTGTCTCTCTCAAGCTTTCATACCTTAATTTAAAGTTATGGTTTCCCCTCTATTTACTTACTTATACTACTTGCCTTTCTCTTTTACAAACCTTTCATGTCCCTACCAATTGGGAAAAAAAATGTATTGGGTGGACAGATAACCATCCCTGGCATGTAAAATTTAAGACTTTTGCAAAGGAAAAGGATGATGATGACCTCAGTAGACACATTAATCAACTCCAAATTGAAGCTCTAGCCCTACCCAAAGGAGAGGAGAGCATTTTAAACTAGAAAGTGTCTTATAGACAAGCTTTTTAGAAAACATGTCCTTGCAAAGTGCAAACACACAAGAAGTAGGCATCTTTCTTTGACCTGGTCCCTTTTGTAACACCTTTTTGCTAAAGCTTGTCCCCCACTCCCCACCTCCATCTCCACCACAACCAGCCACAAAGGCTTGAGTCAATAGCAGTTGGGTCTTCCTCTCACATTCTACTCAACTTAATTCTCATGCCGAGTCAGCTGTTCAGCATAGGTGCCAATTCTGATCGGCCAAACCCAACCCACTCTCTAGTGCATTTAAGATTAGGGTTGGGACACAATTGCTCTTCATTTTGTGTTGCATGCATCATTTCCATGGTCCCAACCCAACTTCTTCTTACACCATATTCATGTTTCAGACTTTGCACTCAAAATTCAATAGTGGTGTTTTTAGAATTCTCAAAGAAATTCAGATTTTTTTTCTTCAAAGCAATTCAAAGACATTTCATATATATATATACATATATAAAGATTTGGAGTTTATTTCCAATTGTTATTCTCAAACCAAGCAATGTTCCTTCACACCCTCCACATCTTTTTATAGGAGGAATCATTTGGGTATGAAGATCTTTAACATTAAGATATGTAATATTTTTTCATAGAAAAAGATTCTACAAGTTGGAATACACTTTTTTATTAAAAAACATTTTTGTTCATACATTTAATCTAGCCATGGTAAAGAATTGAAGGAATCACTTACCAATGGCAAAATTCCTTGACTAATTCATCAATGGCATATGTTTATTATGCCTTTTAATTTCAAGATATTTTTTCAGAATATTTCTTCACCTCTTGATTTGGAATGTACACTAATCTAGAAGTTGTGAATAATTGTAATATCTTTAGGAATTCAAAATTCCAAGAGTGGTATAATAACTCTATTATTAATGTTAAATCCACTCATTCATGTTTAGGATTTAGGATGTATTTGAGCACATTATTGAACAATGCATTATAGGAAGGCACAAAATATTTTGCATTAAACAATAATAGGTGCATAGTGGTGAGTACGTTCCTCCATCCAATTAGGCCAAGTGAGATCATTAGAGCTACTCATCTTATTATACCTTGCACATGCCGGTAGTATACCTCAAGTTACAAACAAATAGTGAGGATAGGTTGAATTTAAATCCCATCCATGGTAATTTACTACTTAAACCCACACTCTCCAATAACTGTGCTTGTCAAATGGTGACATTAACATGAGGTCTCAAGGAGAGCAACTTCTTAAGGAAGAAGTCCATTTTTTAGGTTGAATAAAATCTATGGAAACTTTTCATGGTGTCTTTTCTCATGAAAGGCAAAGAGTTGAACCCATTCATCCAACCAACAAATCACTAAATATCCGAAATTTGGTCTTAGATATTCAAAAACAAACTTATAACTTATGTCAAACCCAATCATCATCTACCAACAAATCACTAAATATCTGAAATTTGGTCGTAGATAGTTAAAAAACAAACTTAGAACTTATGCCAAACCCAATCATCATCTACCAACAAATCACTAAGTATCTGAAATTTGGTCTTAGGATATCCAAAAAACAAACTTATAACTTATAACAAACCCAATCATCATCAACCAACAAATGACTTTAAAATATTCGAAACTTGGTCCTAGATATACAACAAAACAAGCTTATAACTTATAGTATTGACTTTTTCACCAAATAATGGGGATTCACGGAACTAAGTTCCTTCTTTATGTTCAAATTGGGAGGGAGGAAAATCTTGTGCAACATCGTGAGCTGACATCTGGGTGTCTTTTTACTCACCATGTTTGGTTTGCGGGTTGAAGGAACAAAACTTTGACACTGAAGAACTTGCACACCCATCTTCCACCCCCCCAACGTCCCTTGGCCACCACCAAGACAAGCTTGCTTGCCCAGTTGCACCTGAAAATGGAATAAAAGCATACAACATTAAACAAGTTATACTTTTGTTTCATTCATGTTGTTTGTTTGTTGTCACGCATTTCATCACCAGATATCTCTAACTTAGCTTTTTAAGCCTTGCTTTCTTGCAAAGCAACAAAGTGTGGGACATACATACTTTACATAAAGTGCTTCAAAGAATTTCCTAATGTATGTTGAGGGCACGTTATGTCCATCAATATATACCCATGGTCCATGCCCCTGCCATTAGGCAAGCCCAAAATTGGCGTAGGCAAAATTTTTTTTGTTGTTGTTCTCAATGTGTTCCCATCAAGTTCTCAATATGTTCCCCAATATGTTCCCCAACATGTTCCCAATAGCTCCTCACTTAATCCCATAAGTTCTAGCCTTGTAACTTGCATATTCAGCCCAAAGGAGGGCATTACAACATGTCTCTTTTGGGATTGTGAAATGCATTTTTATTTTTTTTCCTGGCAGATTTTTTTCTCATTTTTCAACAAAAGAAATTGAGAGAATTTTGGAAATTTTTTTTCTACTAATTTTTTTTGGGGTTAAATTTTGTCAAATTCTCAATGTCAAAAACTTGAAATAGAAAAAGCACCAATCAGATGTCCAAAGCTTGATATTTAAATTTTTTTTTTTTTTCATGTAGGGCCTATCAAAGATGGCCATCACAAAAGGAAAAAATTGAACTTTGGGAATCTCATAGAACTAATTAATATGAGTCACAATATACTACCATATTTAAAAAGAGAAAGGATCTTATACCTAATGTTTAGGAGTGCTAGAAATCTTATGCTTATGGGATCCCACTCCTATCACCTCTTGATCAATTCATGTTTAGGCTCCCAATAAGGTTCACCTTGTGCTTTACAATGGATAAGTTAAGGCCTATTGGTGGGGGACATTCCCAAAATGTGAGGCAACACTTGGGTACCACCCGATCCTAAGCCCCTTATTTTTTGCCCTTGTCTTAGGGCTTTGTCCTACACTTCACACAAGATGGATTTCTCAAATGGAAATGTACTTAATTACTAAAACAAAACCCCCAATCTTATTTGTGTTATTCTCTTTACTTGAACCCATGTGAAAAACTCCTTGATGGTGGTTTTCCTTGCATTATTAATGGCACGATGCTAACATGAAATACTACATTACTTTGGAAAAATAAAAATAAAAATGTTGCTTGTAAGATGATGTTAGCAATGGAAGATTCTTTTTCTTTTTTTCTATGTTGTATTTGGTCATTTTAAGTCCAATTCCACCATGATGATGCACATGAATGTTTTTCAAACTATAGGTAAATGCATAAGAAGAGAAATGAATGAATAGAGAACAGCTGACTATATCTTATTTTGGGATACTACTTATATTGGTTGTAAGCACACATTGAAATCCAAAGTTCTAAGCTGACCTAGATGAGCACTTCTAGTAACATACTAAATTCATGTTCCCAACACTTCAAAATTTTCCTATTTTCAAAATCTCCAAAATCCCCAAAATCTACTACTCATCATCCAACTAGAGTCATTTGTTAGATTTCCCACCTTACACATTTCCCAAAAAGTTCTCGACAAAAGGAAAAAAAAGGGAAAACATTAAAAGAAAAAAGAAAAGAAAAAGAAGTCTTGGTATGTAAACCAAAGAACCACCATCACCCCCCCCACCACACCCAACACCAAAGTTGAAGACTAAGAAGATTTTAAAAGGCCCTAAACCTAGGCTTGGTTTTGTCAAAGTAAAAATATACACTTGGGTCCCATGTTGTGAGGCTGTTATGCCCACAACACATGTTGGGAAAGACCATTTCAACCTCACATACAAACACCAAACAAAATTCTCTATTTTGGAGGCCATCCTATTGCATGGATTGGGGATTATTTCATAGCATGATATCTCATGTAACAACACACCAAGTTGGGAATCATTTCATTGCAAGAGATTTCATGCAACAACACATCAGGTCAAGAATCATTTCATAGCAAGACATTTCATGTAACAAGTAAGGACACACTAGGTTGGGAATTATTTCATAACAAGGGATTTCATGTAACAAGTAATATCACACTAGGTTGGGAATTATTTCATAACAAGAGATTTCATGTAACATCAACACAGGTTTAACATCCAATCCTGAATTCCAACATGTAAAGGAAGTCAATAGTATGGTTTTGTGATGCTCAAATGCCCAATGCCCAGAGATAATCTTATATGGGTGGATTGGTAAGCCCTGTTTAGGGTTTAGGGCTTTTAGGGTTTAGGGGCTAGAATCATGGATAGACGTTTTCATGTTCTGAGAGAACACAAAACAAATATCAAGAGTGAAAGTGGTGAACACAGGATTTTCCATCTTCCTCTGAAACAGCAAAACCAAAACAAAAATTGTCCGGGTTTTCAAAACATACACCCACAAACACACTCTCGTTAATGAAAAACTTGGAGATCCATCCTTAACTTGGAGATCCATCCGCACCCATTCTTCAGGAAAAGCTCAGAGGATTTCTTTCCCCACTTTCATGAATGAATTGTTTTTTGAAGATCCATCCATCCATCCACGGAGCAGTCAAATGTAAAACTTGAAAGAATTGGTTTTGTTGAGGAAAAAGCTCAGAGGATTATTTAATCATCCCCACACCAACCTTCTTCCATACTGCAAAGCAAGGCTTCCAGGGGGGCTGCAAGCTCACTAAACCCTGTTAGAAGATGGGGTGTTTCTTTTAGGAAAAAAGCTAAGGGAAAAAAACACAAGTTTGCTACAAAAAGGAATTTTTTTAATAATTTTTTTTCTATAAATAACACTAGAAGACCATAGGAGAGACAAGCTGAGAATAAATTATATATATATATATATATATATATATTCTCTCTGCAAGGCTCATAAACAAATTGAGCAAATTATAAATAATTTTCCCATTGTAAATTTCTGTATTGAGATGAAGAAGAAAATACACTGCTCAAGAAGAGGAAGGAAATTGTTGTGAAGAAGAAGAAGAAAGAAGAAGAAGAAGAAGAAGACCAAGAAGAGACAGAATCTCAGGCAGAGTTCATGAGATTCATGAAGACCCTTGAAGAAGACTAGATGAGACTAGATTCATGTTTTGTGATGGAGAAGACAAAAGGAGAGAATTGTCAAAAAAATGAAAGAAGAATTCATTGCAGGAGCAGCCTCATGATGATGATGATGATGCCATAGCTCTACTAAGGACTGTAGAAAGATTTCAGAGGCAAGCTCTAGGACCCAGGCAAGGAGCAAATCTGGACGATTTCGCACTTGAGAGTCTTCTTCTTCTTCTTCTTCTTCTTCTGCTGCTGCAAGGTATGGATCATGCATGATCACCAGTTGAGGATTGCATCATCAAGAAGAAGAAGAAGAAGAAGAAGA
>Ga0209208_10003952_pt1 | contig 21143 bp, 25 predicted proteins | sample S1TSphfallax_3_FD_187694 | JGI IMG/M metagenome (GOLD analysis project Ga0209208, IMG submission 187694) | Host-associated microbial communities from peat moss isolated from Minnesota, USA - S1T2_Fd - Sphagnum fallax MG (SPAdes) (version 2) | ecosystem: Host-associated > Plants > Peat moss >...
TCGCCGGATCACCGCAGCATTTTCTCGAGGTATTCCGCGCCGCCGGCGTCGATGCCGCACTTGCCGCCAGCGTCTTTCATTCCGGCGAGATCGCGATTCCGGAGTTGAAGAGAACGCTGCGCGCTGCCGGCATCGAGGTCCGGCCATGATTGACCCAGCACGCGTGGATTGGGACAAGGGCGGTGGGCTCATCCCGGCCATCGTTCAAGATGCCGGCAACGGCGCGGTGCTCATGCTCGGTTACATGAATCGCGATGCCCTCACGGCGACGCTTGCCAGCCGGCGGGTCACGTTCTGGAGCCGGAGCAAGCAGCGACTCTGGACCAAGGGCGAGAGCTCCGGCAATTATCTCGAACTGCGTAAGCTCGAGATCGACTGCGATGGCGATACGTTGCTCATCCTTGCCGCACCTGATGGGCCGGCATGCCATACCGGTACGGCGACGTGTTGGGGTCCCCACGCACCGCAGGCCGCGGGGCAGCCCTTTGCGTTTCTCGCCCAATTGAGCGACATCATCCGCCAGCGCATCCACGAGCAACCCGAGGGCAGCTACACCTCATCGCTGATTGCCTCCGGTACCCGACGCATTGCCCAAAAAGTCGGCGAGGAAGGGCTGGAGTTGGCGCTGGCCGCGGTGGCGCAATCGGATGAGGACATTATCGGCGAGGCCGCCGATCTCGTGTTCCATGCGACGCTGCTGCTCGAAGTGAAAGGCCTGTCGCTGGAGCGAGTCATCGACGAATTACAAAGGCGGCATGCTGCCCGGGTTGGCGGCCTTGGGAGCGGCAACGCGAACGGTACCGGTAGCGGCCGCGGCGGTGGCGGTGGCGGTAGCGGCGGTGGCGGTGGCGGTAGCGGCGGCGGCGGCGGCGGCGGCTGACATTCTTGCGGAGCGACGCGTGAAGGCACTGAGTATCCGCATCGAAAAGGCCGAGCGCCGCTTGTTGATGATCACCGACGACGGCGGCCGGCACGAGTACCCGGTGGCGCTCGGCCAGCACTCGGCGGCCGACAAGGCCGTCGAGGGCGACCTCGCGACTCCGGTCGGCGAATTCTACGTCTGTGCGAAGAACCCGCGCAGCAAGTATTTCCTCTCACTGTGCTTGAGCTATCCGAATGCCGCGCATGCGGCGCGTGGTCTTGCCGCCGGGCTCATCACGGAAGCGCAGCATGACGAGATTCAAGCAGCCTTGAGCTTGGGGAAGATGCCGCCGCAGCACACGGCGCTCGGCGGCGAGATCTACATTCACGGCGGCGGCGGCCTGAAAGATTGGACCCGCGGCTGCATCGCCCTGGAGAACGCCGCCATGCAAATCGTGTACGACGCGGCCGGCATCGGTACGCCGGTGGTGATCGTTCGGAGCCAGGACGAGAACGTCTTGAATGGAGGTGCAGCACCCCTACAACGCTAACTTCGCAGGCAACAATCGGTCATATTCCTTCTTGACTACCGCGTAGCACTCGCAGCTGCGCCGCTCCAACCCCTGGCGATCGAGCACGTTGATGTGTCCGCGTGCATATTTTATCAAACCGGCTTTTTGCAACTTGGAAGCGCCCTCTGTAACGCCCTCGCGACGTACACCCAACATGTTCGCGATCAGTTCTTGGGTCATCACGAGCTCGTTACCCTGCAATCGGTCGAGGCTGAGCAGCAACCAGCGGCGTAACTGTTGATCCAGCGAATGATGACGGTTGCATCCCGCGGTCTGCGCCATCTGTGTAATGAGGGCTTGGGTATAGCGCAGCAACAGATGGATTACCGGCCCGGTCTTGTGAAATTCTTTTTTCACCAGCTGGGCCGCGAGACCGCAACTGCACCACCTGCCACGTGCAGACCAACCCGGCCCATACCATGGCGTTCGTGGCCACAGTGCGCCAGAAAGGGCGAGAAGTGGAGGTCGGTGTGAGCCGCTACGCGCCCAATTCCCACGCCGACGTGCGGGAGGTTGCGGTGACGGTCGCAGACGAATGGCAGCACGAGGGATTGGGCGCAGCGCTGATGAAACAATTGATTGAAGCTGCGCGGATTCAAGGAATCAAGCAGCTCTACTCAATCAACCTTTCCAACGACAGGGCAATGTCGGCGCTGGCCAAAGAGCTGGGTATGAGTTCGACTCGCGATCCCAGCGATCCGCATCAGACCATCCATTCACTCACCTTGTAGCGCCGCGGCTCTCGTTCGGCATTCACTTGAACGCGCGTTTCGGCCCGTCATTTGCAGGCGGCGCGCTCGGCGAAGTGATGGGCGGAGCTGAGGCCGAGGCTGCTTGCATTCTGGGCGCCTGAGAGCTGGTCATCATCCACTGACTCAACAGCATAAAGATCAGATAAGTCAGTACTGACAACAGTGTATAGACGACTGCGGGAGGCACTGTCGGCGCCGCCTGTGCGAAGGCTTTGAACATGGGAGACGCACGATGACGAGGGTACGGCAAAAGTGCTATCAATGGGGCTGCGATGCGTGCGGAATCCCCATTCGCCAAGGGCGCGTTTCCAAGCGCGCCGAGGAGCGACGCGAGGTGAGTCACCGCGCTTTCTTGGGGCAATTGCGTGAGTCTTGAGGCCTCTTCCCAGGGATCCACGTTCATTCGTGCGAGCGCCGAGAGGACCGTTAGCGGCATGCCATTGTGGTCGTCCCCCACTGAGGCGTAGAGAAACTTATCGAAATCGCACCGGCGGCGCGTGGTGGCGACGACATTCATCGATACAAACCTTCAACTACTCGCTTTGGATGCAGAATAGAATTGTGAGCGAGCACCGTCGGTGCGTTATCGTACGGATAAACGCTCAATGTCAGTCGAGTAAGGGCGCAGCGCGCATCGCGTTTGCTTCGAGGCTCGTGACCGCAGATCCGTGATTTCCCCAGGAGCCCCTGATGTACGTGACGACCGCCGCCACTTCGCCATCGGAGAGCACCTGCGCGAAGGGTGGCATCCCGTAAGGCCGGGGATTGTCGCCGGTCTGCGGAGGGTAGCCCCCATTCAATACCATTCGCAAAGGATTGACAGACGATTCCATTTGTATGGACGGATTACCGGCAAGCGGCGGATACGCCGGGGCCATGCCCTTGCCATCCGAGCGGTGACAGCTGACACACCGCTTTTCGTACACCGAGCGGCCCGCCGACATGGCTGCCAAGGGTAGCGCGCCCCGCGCGGATGGTCCATCGTCCGTGGGTGGCTGGACGACCCCTCGCGATCCAAGCAGTGACTTGAGATACACGGCGATCGCCGTCGCATCATCGTCCGATAAATACTGGAGACTGTCATGGGTCACCTCGGCCATCGGGCCGTAAACCGCTCCGCGCATGGAAGTTCCCCCCTTCAGCAATTCCGCGATATCCGATACGGACCAGTTTCCCAGCCCGGACTCCTGGTTCGAGGTCAAGGAAGGCGCGTACCAGTTTTGCAGGGGAATCAGCCCGCCGGCGAATGCGCTATCCTCTGAACTGCCACCCAACGCATTGATCGTGGAATGGCACGAGGCGCAATGGCCCAGACCTTGTACGAGGTAAGCTCCCCGATTGAATTGCACTGATTGAGCCGGCACCGGCTCGAAGGTGCCTTCGGTAAAGTAAAGTACACGCCAGCCAAACATCAGACTGCGATTGTCGTACGGAAATCTTAGCTCATTGCTGCGATTAACCTGACGGACGGGCGCGAGCGCATGAAGGTATCCAAACAACGCGTCGGAATCCTCGCGTGTCACCTTTGTATAGGCAGGGAACGGCATCGCCGGATACAACAGGGTGCCGTCACGGGCATGTCCGGTGTGCAGCATTCGATAGAATTCGTCGGCTGTCCAAGAGCCGATACCCGTGACCTTGTCCGACGTGATATTCGGTGAGTACAGGGTGCCGAACGGCGTGGGTATTGCGAAGCCTCCGGCAAAGGCTTGGCCCCCCTGCTTGCTATGGCAAGCCACACAATCGCCCAGGTGGGCAAGATATTCCCCACGGCTCATCTGCGGCGCATTGGGGTTGTGAGTGACGGCGGGTGGTTCCACCTGTGCGCACCAAGTCCGACCGGCCAGAAAAAGCAGTACGGTCGCAACGACTGTGGAAACCGCCGTGTAGGCACTTCGATTCATGGGGCGTTCCTCGCCATCAAGGCTGGCTGCCGCAGGCGATTGGCGTTTTCCAAGCCCCCATCGCCGCTGGAGTGAGGGGGGACGGCAACGGTTGGGCGGCGAGCCATGCGGATACCTGACCGATCTCCGCCTCGCTCAAGCGTGACGCGATGCTGTGCATGCAATCCGGCTCTGCGGCGCGTCGCGTACCCACTCGCCAGGAGACGAGTTGAGCGGCAATGTAGCGGGGGTTCAATCCAGCCAGACCCGGGATGCCGGGCTCAATTCCCGTGAGCCGGGGACCGTGACAGAGGATGCACGCGGGAATTCCACGGGTTCGATCGCCCTGCAGCGCCAAGTGCTGCCCAAGCGCCCCGGCACCTGAAACGGTCATGGCCGGCGCATGGTCGATAATGGGTTGTGTTGCGAAATAGTCGGCGAATTCTTTGAGATAGTCATCGTGCAGGTAGGCTAATAAGTAGTTCATCGGCGGATAACTGCGGCGTCCGTCGCGAAAATTCCGCAGCTGATTAAAGAGATAGCCGGCGGGCTTTCCAGCGATGCGAGGGAAGTACGGATCGTTACTCCCCTCGCCATTCGGCCCGTGACAGGTCGAGCAGCCTTGCGCACGTGCGGCCATGGTGTCGGGAGCGCTTGCCGGTTCCTCCGCTTGCACTCCCACACAAAGCAGAGCAGCCGCCAGGATGAACCCGATCGGCCTCACGTGCAGTCTCCCGAACTCATCGGGGTGTACCGGCGTAATACTTTGCAACGAGGACTGTGTCTGCATCGGATAGACCTCGGGCCACGCTGCGCATGTCTGCGTTGGCATCATTGCGTCGAACGCCGCTCGCGAAGGCGCGTAGTTGCGCATTCAGATAGGTATAGGGTTGTCCATTGAGGGACGGTGCTCCCTTCTTGTGGTCGACGGTGCCGTGGCAGGATCCACAGGGCGCGATGTTTCGCATCGGATCGCCCACTCGCACCAATGCGGGAGCGTTCATTGACATGAGAACGGCATTCTCCGGCGGCAATGACGCATAATAATCAGCCAGGTCCACAATATTGTCTGCGCTCAGGGACGCAGCCATGGCATTCATGACCCCACCGGTGCGCGCGCCGCGCTGATAATCGAGGAGCTCTTTGTAGATGACTTCCGGATGTTGGGCCGCGAGATCGGGCGCGTCGCCACCGCTCACGCCCTGCGCCCCGTGACACACCGCGCACCGCAGCGCCAGCGTGGCGCCGTGACCAATCTGTTCCGCGGTGCCGCCGACGTATAGATCCTTGGGTACGATGACGCTGGTAAACACGGGGGATGCCAGTGCAGAAGCGGACCCTGGAGAGGTCCGCGTGAAACCCGCCGCCCGGCACATTCTCTGCCAAATGGTGTCCGTGGCTCCCGCGCCGTTGCTCGGTAAGATATAAAATCCCATTGTAAAGGCGAAGGCGCCCACCGCGATGACAACGAGTGTCGCCTTGAAGCCGATCCTCGCGGGCGCGTCCTCGCTCATTCGCGGGAAAACACCGCGGGTACGCTGGTCTTGAGACTGAGGAGGTGAAAGATGGGCACCCCATAATTGGCGATGGTGAGTCCGACCATCAGCGCAACCCAGACGGCGAATCCATTGAGCGGCGCAGGGACGACGAGAACGGGGTGAACCGGAACACTGAATCGATACGCCGTCAGCACCATTCGACGACCCCGCTGGGCTCGGTACAGCACCCACAGGAACAGCACAACTGAAGCGACCATCATGGCGCCCCCGAGGGCCGCCGCCGTGACTGTCCATGCCTCCGGCGCGATGGTCGGGTTCGAATAGTCAAAGTACGCCATGCGCCGCGGCATGCCGAGCAGTCCGGCCACATGCCATGGCAGCGTCATGACCAAGGTACCGATGAACCACAACCACAATTGCAGGCGAATCATCGTGAAATTCCGCAAGGCGCCACCCGTCAGGTGCGGCCATAGGTCGTACGCGATGATGAAGTACATGATGACGATGGCGCCCGCGAAAATGAGATGAAAGTGCCCCGTCACCCATTGCGTGTTGTGAATGGTCGAATCCAGCGGGTAGCTCATGTTGATGAGGCCGCCGGCGCCGCCGAGACCCAACATCACGAAGGAAAACGTGACCGCCAGCATGACGGGGTTATTCCAGGGCAACGCCCGGAGCCATCCGACAAGGCCATGCCCCCCTCGCAGGCGTGCGGCGATCTCCACGGATGCACAGATCGTGAACACCGTCAGCAAGGTGGGAATGGCGACCATTCCCGTGAACACCGAGTGCACGTATTTGAAGCCGGCGCCCACTTCTGGATCCATGAACAAGTGATGGACGCCGATCGGCATGGAGAACACGAGAAACAGGACGAAGGCCAGCCGCGCCATGACATCGCTGTACAACCGGCCGCCAATCGCCCGCGGCACGATCACGTAGTAGGCGATATAGGTCGGAAAGAGCCAGAAATACACGATCGCATGCAGCGTCCATGAGAAGAGCACACGCGCCAAGCCGGCGTCTATCCTATCTTTGAACCCCAATGCAACAGGCAGGATCTGTAGCAGAATTTCAAGCGCAGCACCCACTGCCGTCCACGCCCAGAGGAGAGCGCCGGCCGTGGCCGCGTACATCGCGAGCGGCACGGGTAGCCCCGGATTCGCCTTGCGCCACGCGTGCAAGTTGACGGCCATGAGTCCCACCCAAATCCAGGACCCGACCACAACCATCACCACGCCGATGTAGTAGAAAGGACTGCCCACCAGCGGCGGATAGAATGTATAGAGTACCGATGCGCCGCCCGCCGCCACGGTGGCCACGGCCATGAGGGCGCCGACGGCCAGCAGACCGAAGGCAAACCAAGCCCAGCGGAGGCCGATGAGCGCTTGTTTCAGGGCGAGTTCGACGATGGAATAGCCGAAACCCATGGCGACCAGCGTCGGAAAGACGTACGCCATGGCGGTGCCGTGACCCGTGACAGCGCGGTAATAGTGCTCCGGAAGGTCGACCCAGGCGTGCATGGGACTGCGCACCACCATCTGCCATTCGCCCAGCAGAATGGCAGCGAAGAAGACGACGAACGCGCTCCAAAAGTGGGCAAGTATCAGGTGCCGCGCCTTAATCACAGCGGACACCCAACCCGGCCGCCGCCAAACGCGAGAATTGCTCGGGCGCTACCACCTTGACATGTGCCCACATGGCCGCGTGTCCCGTCCCGCAAAATTCATGGCAGGGCATCAAATGCTCTCCGACCTGCGAGAATTGCGCCGTGAACGTCGTGATGTAACCCGGTACGAGCATGGCGTTCGCGTTGGTGCCGGTTACGAGAAAGCCATGCACGACGTCGACACTCGTACCGCGAAACCTTACTTTTGTGCCCGCCGGTACCACGATACACTGCGGGTTGAACGCGTACTGTTGCGCAATCATGCGCACGGTGACGGACCCATCGCGACCAATCTGAGTGCCCAAGTTCTGCTCGATGAACTCGCCGGAGACGTGCAGAGTCACGGGGTCAATCGGTTCGATGCCCGACACCGGCATCGTCGCCCAATGAATGCTCGTAAACGCAATGATCGCCAGGATGAAGACGATCACTCCCACGGAAACCATGGCCCAACGACGCTCCGCCAGCGCCGCGGCGCTGTCGTTACTGATGGAGCGAGAGGGGCTCATATCGGGCCGGATCGGGGTAGAAAGATCACCCAATAGAACGCCAGCCACAGTGCAAGCACGATGGCCGTCGAGACGCCCGCCACGGTGAGCGCGCCGATGGGTGCGTGAGCGTAAATCCGGTCGAGCCGATTAGCGTCCTCCGGCAGTTCTTCCGACTCAAACATGGTTGGGGCTAGCCGATGGCACTGTGGTTGACCGCACGGGAGTTGCCATAAATGAGTCTCGATCGGGGGCCACGGGAAACAAGCAGCCTAGAAACCGTTTCCCAATTGGTCTGTACGGCAGCGCGCATATGCCGCCCGGATTCCATCCGGTTTACGCGCGTACGCCGACGCACAGACGATTCGGCGCTTAGCGATATATGACAGTGAGGGTTCTATCAATCAGGAGCAGGACATGCCGATGCGAACCGATGGTGAGATTCAACAGGATGTAATGGACGAGCTGACGTGGGATGCCGCGGTCGATGCGCGACATCTCGGCGCAACGGTGGTTGCGGGCATGGTGAGAATCACGGGTCAAGTCAGCGCCTATGCACAGAAACGAGAGGCCGAGCGGCTGGCGGAAATGATTCCGGGCGTTCGTGCGGTCATCGTCCACATCGACGTGGTCACGGTCCCGGCCGTCGGCGACGCCGAACTCGGTGCTGCCGTTCACAACGCGCTCAACTGGGTCGCGTCTCTGAGCAAGGATGCAGTTGCTGCACGCGTTGAGGGTGGATGGGTGACGTTATCAGGTGTTGTCAACAGCGCGTTCCAGCGGCACATGGCCGAGGACGCGATTTGCAACATGAAAGGCGTCACGGGTCTGGATAATGCGATCATCATTAGAAATCGGCAGATGCCCGTGCGAGACATCAAGGCGAGCCTCGAGGCTGCATTAACACGGCGCTACGACACGGCGAACCAGGACGTCCTGGTGACTGTTGACGATCGGGTCGTGACCCTGTCGGGGACGGTCGCCGACTGGTGGCACCGCCACCGAACGCGTCAAGCCGCCTGGAAAACGGCGGGCGTTGAGGATGTCCGCGACCATATCCGGATCGCCGATTAGCATGACAATTAAGCGCGTCAACGCACAGACCGAGTCCGAGTCGGAGCGCAACCTCTCACCCCGATGCAAATCGATGGAGTTCATACCTGTCATTGATCGTTCAATCACTCGAGGAGATATTTATGAGTCTGATTCGCTGGGATCCGTTCGCCGAAGTCAACACCCTGATCCGTCTGATGCCGGCGGGGTCCGCGGGCTTTCCGCGACTCGCGCTGGAGGGAAATGGTGCGAGAAAAGTGGAGTGGTCTCCATCCGCGGACATCAGCGAGACCGCCACGGAGTACGTGATACGCGTTGATCTGCCCGCCGTCAAAAAGGAAGACGTGAAGGTGACGCTCGATCAAGGGGTACTGACGATCTCCGGCGAGCGGAAGCAGCAGACAGATGACAAGAACGAGAAGTTTCACCGCATCGAGAGCTTCTACGGAACCTTTGAGCGCAGCTTCTCACTACCGGACAATGTCAATGCCGATGAGGTACGCTGCGACAGCAAGGACGGCATCCTGACGGTGCATATCCCGAAGCTCGAAGCTCCACAACAGAAACCGAAGCACATCACGGTGCAATGAGCTCCGGCACTCCGAACGACTATTCGCGGCATGGAACACCGTTGGGGACACCGAGTTGGGGTCAATTTGCCGGTACGCATCACCGGCAATCCCTTCTCGGTTCGAGCGGGTCGCCTCATCAACTTGAGCGTCAGCGGAGCCTTTATCCTCTCGGGCGCTGAGTTGCGGAGGCTGTCGCGCGTCTTGATCTTGATTGCCAACCCCTCTACGGCCCGCTATGAAGCGCCCACCCTCGCCGCCTACGTCGCCCGCAGGTTGGGCGATGGCTTCGGCATCGAATGGTGCGAATTCGCTCCCATCGAGGTTACCCTAATGTTGCAGTCCCTGACCGCACGTCGCCACAACCGTTTGCGCAAGATCGAAAATCCCGCCGCCATCTCGATCGCTCGCATTTCGACCCCCCTGCTCAAGCACAAGACATAGCCCCCTGGTTCGCATAAGCGCCCCACCGTACCGACGAATGACGCGAATGCATCCAAGCTTGGCGCATGAAAACATTTTCAACCATGATCGACCCCACGGCCGCTTCTAGCCGGACCGCGCCCAATGCCGCGGGATCCCCCCGATCCATCACGTTCCCATTCCAGGTGCCCAGCATGAACCCGATCACTGCCTTCTTGGTATTTGCCTTCCTGGTTGCCGCCGCAGGCTTTGGCTACTTCGTCGATCTGTATCTCGGGGCAGCATTATTCTTAGCCGCGCTGTTGGTCGGAATGTCACTGAGGATGGCCAATGTGTGGCAGAAGTTCGTGATCTTACGGATGGGAAAGCTGCAGAGCGTCAAGGGCGCAGGCCTCTTTGTCATCATTCCGCTGATCGACGCAGTGGTCGCAGTCATAGACCAACGCATCCAGACGACGGCCTTCAATGCCGAGCAGGCACTTACCAAGGATACGGTCCCCGTGAACGTTGATGCCATCATCTTCTGGCACGTGAATGACGCGGAAAAGGCTGCGTTGGCAATCACCAACTACCGTGAAGCGATTGATCGGGTGGCGCAGACGTCATTGCGCGAGATGATTGGTTCCTCGATGCTGGCGTCACTGTTGTCGGACCGCAAAGATGCGGACGAGCAACTGAAGATTGAAATCGGTCTGAAAACCGCTCCCTGGGGTATTTCAGTGAGTTCGGTCGAAATCCGCGATGTCGCGATTCCCGTGGCCCTGCAAGATGCAATGTCCCGTCAGGCACAGGCGGAACGAGAGAAGCAGGCACGCGTGATTCTTGGGTCCGCGGAGGCGGCAATCGCCAGCCAATTTGTCGAGGCTGCCAATACTTATGCAGGGCACCCCGAGGCATTGCAACTTCGAGCGATGAACATCATATACGAGACCACCAAGGAGCGAGGAGCGACGATCTTGATGCCGAGTTCGATGGTTGACAGCATGAATCCCTATGGGAACACCCTCGCTCTCGCGATCGCCGGCAACGAAGAGCTCAAGCCCAATGGTGCGCTCAAGCTGGCGGAGTTACCCCGCCCCGCCGCTGCGGCATGACGGCCGCACACCGCTCTTTTTTTCGGTTTGGTAGTTAATCAGGAGCATCACATGTCTCATACGTATTGGAACGATTGGTACTTTGGCTGGGGGTGGTTTTTGTGGTTCGGCATCATCTTTCTGCTCTTCTCGAGCATCGGCAATTGGGGTTATACCTACAGCGCCCACCGGCGGTACGGCCAGCTGCCGGCAGGGGATGCGCTTGATATCCTGAATTCAAGGTATGCCCGAGGCGAAATCACTCGCGAGGAACTGGCTCTGATGAGATCCGAGGTCGTCAGGTCATGATTTCAGAGTATGACAACACCTCGAGCGCAGAGGCCGAGAATCGGCGCGACGATGCATGGCGTCATGAGCGGGTGGCGGTGGCGGCGTATTATCTCGCCGCCAACCGCGGTTCCGAACCTGGGGGCGCCGCGGCGGATTGGTCGCTCGCAGAATTGCAAATCGACGCGATCGATGCGGGAAGAAATCTATGAATCAGCGAGCCAGTTCCACAGCGCAATGACCGGGACCGTCGGATGGATCGCCGTAGTTCCATTCCATTAGATCCGGGGCGCCGGCGCGCGCGCCTCGACGTGCCTCCTGAGACTAACCGGCCCTCTTCATGAACTTGGGCGCCGCCGGGACACTCCATTGCCAATCGCGAATTTCCGGCATGTCCTGGCCGTGCTTGTTGATGTAATGCTTGTGCTCGATGAGTTTGTCCATCAGTTGCTGCTTGAGATATGCCCCAGCCGTGCTCAATCGCGGCAGCCGGTCGATGACGTCCATCACCAAATGATATCGGTCGAGGTCATTCTGCACCCGCATGTCGAACGGCGTGGTGATCGTGCCCTCCTCCTTGTAACCCCGCACGTGCAAGTTCCGATTCGTCCGCCGGTAAGTCAACCGATGCACGAGCCATGGGTAGCCGTGGAAGCCGAATATGATGTGCTTATCGCGCGTGAACAACGAATCGTAGTCGCTTTCGCTCAAGCCATGCGGGTGCTCACTCGCAGACTGTAGTTTCATCAGATCGACGACGTTGACCACGCGGACCCTCGTCTCAGGCAGATGCTCGCGCAGGATCGACACTGCCGCCAGGATCTCGAGGGTGGGCGTGTCACCGCAACAGGCCATGACCACGTCGGGCTCACCACCTTGGTCATTGCTCGCCCATTGCCAGATGCCGATGCCTTCGGTGCAATGAATGACGGCCGCGTCCATGCTGAGCCATTGCGGCAAGGCGTGCTTGCCCGCCACCACGACATTCACATAATTTCGGCTCCGCAGACAATGATCGACGACCGACAAGAGGCAGTTCGCGTCGGGCGGCAGGTATACCCTGACGATATCCGCCTTCTTGTTGATGACGTGATCGAGGAAACCGGGATCCTGATGCGTGAAGCCATTGTGATCCTGTTGCCAGACATGGGACGCGAGGATGTAATTGAGCGAGGAGATTTTGCGGCGCCAGGGCAGTTCCAGGCAAACCTTCAGCCATTTCGCGTGCTGACTGAACATCGAATCGATGATACGGATGAAGGCTTCGTAGCTGTTGAATAGACCATGCCTCCCGGTCAACAGATATCCCTCGAGCCAGCCTTCGCATTGATGTTCGCTCAGCATCGAATCGAGCACCCGACCATTGGGCGCGAGGAATTCATCATTGCCGAATTCCCTGGCATCCCACTGTCGGTTGGTGACCTCGAATACGGCGCCGAGCAAGTTCGACAGGGTTTCATCCGGGCCGAAGATGCGGAAGTTGCGTTCTCCCCGGTTGAACTGGGTGACGTCCCGTAGGAACCTACCCAGTACTTCCGTGTCGCATGCCTTGATGGCGCCCGGTGTCGTGACACTGACCGCGTGGTCATAAAAGTCCGGCATTTTCAGATCATGCAACAGCAAGCCGCCGTTGGCGTGGGGGTTGGCCCCCATGCGGCGGTTGCCCTTCGGGGCGAGTTCCGCCAATTCGGCGACCAGCCGGCCGTGGGCATCGAACAGTTCCTCCGGTCGATAGCTTTTCATCCAGCTTTCGAGGAGTGGTACATGATCCAGATGATCAGGATCCACGATCATCGGTACCTGATGCGAACGAAAGGTCCCTTCGATCTGCAAGCCATCGACGACCTTGGGTCCGGTCCAACCTTTGGGCGATCTCAGCACGATCATCGGCCAGCGTGGCCGGGCCGAGATTTCGCGCGTACGCGCGGTGGTTTGGATGCGACCGATTTCCTCGATCGCGGACTCCATGGCAGTGGCCATGAGTTCGTGCATGGTGTCCGGGTCGTCCCCTTCGACGAACCGAGGCGCCCAGCCGCAACCGCGCAGGAATTGTTCCAGCTCCTCACCCTCGATGCGCGCCAGGATCGTCGGGTTGCTGATCTTGTAGCCGTTCAAGTGCAGGATCGGCAAGACGGCACCATCAGTGATGGGATCCAAGAACTTGTTGGACTGCCAAGCGGTCGCCAACGGCCCCGTTTCCGCCTCGCCATCGCCGATGACACAGGCGACGATCAGTCCCGGATTGTCAAAGGCGGCCCCGAATGCGTGACTCAAGGAATACCCCAGTTCACCCCCTTCGTGAATCGAGCCGGGGGTGGTCGGCGCAACATGGCTCGAAATACCCCCTGGGAACGAGAATTGCTTGAATAACTCCTTGAGGCCGGCCTCGTCCTGGGTGACGTTCGGATACACATCGCTCCAGGTCCCCTCGAGATAGACGTTGCCGACGATCGCCGGGCCGCCGTGGCCGGGACCTGCGACATAGAACATGTTGAGATCGTACTTATTGATGACACGATTCAAATGAACATAGATGAAATTCTGGCCCGGCGTCGTGCCCCAGTGACTCACCACCAAAGGCTTCACGTCAGAAATATGAAGGGGTCTTCTCAAAAGGGGATTGTCGTAGAGGTAGATCTGCCCGACGGATACGTAGTTCGCGGCGCGCCAGTAGGCATCGATCTTGCGCAGCATGTCGGGCGACAAAGTTGGCGTAGTCATGTTGGAATATTTCCGTTTTCGAGCGCATGCACCTTCGCCAACCGGCGTCGGTGGCGCAGAGCGCCGCTAAAGCGAGGCAATCCCTACCCGCAGCATTTCGGGTCGGCGATGGGGGCGGACACGTCCCGCGGCAACGGCTCTCCCTCGGGCGCGTTTTCGAAGAACCAACGGATTTGGTCTTCGATACTCTCGCTGGAAAACGGGGTACTCGCGGATCGGCGCGGATTGGGTTGCGTTTTGAATTGCGAAGAGAACTGCTCTGCATTCGCGGAACCACGGAATGAAGCGAATTCGGGACGGGTTGACATGGTGTTTTCCTTTGGATTGATCGGCCGCGACCACACTGCTCTCGCGATCCGGCCCGTTCCGTTCGGTAGCCCACTTTGTCCATGCGATCGAACTCGATCGTTCATCGAGATCGCTGGCTCACCACTGTCTCAGGGAGTTCGGCAATCCCGAATGCCGCGCCGGTCGGATCCTCCAGGATGGCCTCGGTCCCGTCTTGGGTCTGCATCGTTGCCACCAGGATGTGGCCCCCCAATTTTCGAGCCTTGCGGACGGTGTCGGCGGTGCTGGCAACACGCGCAAAGGCGATCCATTGCGGATTCAAGGGATCGCTGCCATCGGGAAGCGGTCTGACGCTGGCGCGCTTCTCCGTCGCCGTTTTGAGCTGGATGCGCTCGAAACCATGTGCCGTGGGATCGCCAATCACAGCGTAGTTGAACAGCGTCTGGTAAAAGACGGCCTCGCCAGCGGGATCGCGTGCCAACAAAGACGGCACACCCCAAGTTCCGAGTGCTCGCGCATGGGGATCGTCCGGGGGATCGCCGCTCGAGGACGAGACGAGCGCAAAGGTCGCCCCTTCAGGGTCTCTCAGGCGCGCTTGTCTGCCGCGCAACGGCAAATTTCCAGGCTCTGAGCGTATGTGCGCATGGGCTCCGAGGGCCTGTTGGAAAGTCACGCTGACGTCGGCCACGGAAAAGAATGGAAGCCACGCCGAGGGTCGCTCCGTGTCTTTCACAATCCGTCGGCGCACCAGACCCGCGACGGGTTTGCCATTCGCGACTGCCACCGTATAGTCGAGGCCATAGGAATGGTAGTCGCGATAATCCCAACCGAATAAGGCGCGATAGAAGCGTTTGGCACCCGGAAGATCGGTGGTCTCGAGATCGAGCCAGATGAGTTTCCCCACCTCGTGGACGCCGGTGGCCGGATTTGAGATCGCCGGGACCTCGAACGAACCGGCATCGGCGGTCAGGTAGGGTACGCCACAGAGCGTTGCGACCGACCCGAGGATGACTGCGCGACGCATCGACCACCGGTGACGGAAGGGATAATTGCTCACGAACATGAGCGTACATCAGGCCCGGCAACCCGTCTGTTCGTTAGCGAACGCTGCGCATTTTCCGAGCGATCTACTGTCTATAGGGTCAGTGCGACCATCAATTCGAGGCGATGCCGATGCCCTAACGTCAGCAGATCAATTTTCACACTTGCCGGTCATGCGCGCTCGGGCGCCCCCCTTCACGCTGATCGTGCCAATAACCCTTCTGCTGGTAATGCCGGTAAATGCCTTCTTCATCACCGCGATTCAGCGCGAGCAGTGAGTCATAGGTCGGCGAATTCTTGACCTCCTGTCGAGTCAGTCTCGTGGTGACTTTTGAATACACCCAACTCACCTCTGCAAACCAGGCGGGTGCCAAAAGGACTTGATGCCCAAGCCACCAATTGCTGGTATTGACGATCAGGTACCGTATCGCCCATGTTCGCCCATCGACAAGAAAACCATCAACGTGGCCGATGTCACCGTCGGTTGCATGGATGTGATAGCCCTTGATCGCTTCGCAACTGCGCAAGTGTTGATCGTAATTTTCGCGTCGCGTCGCTTCGCCTGAGTACGCCGCATCTGCCTTCTCTTCCCGAGCACTCCTGTCCACAGCGCCCGATCCCACACCAGCACCCGTGAGCATCGCGCCGGGATACGCATATCCGCCCCAGAGTCCGACTCCGCCCCAGTAGTACGGGTAGCCGTAATACGCCGAATAACCGATCTCATGCTGCCGGGACACTGGTTTTTGAGTGTCGATGCTCGGGCTGTTCTTGACTTGATCTTTGCTGACCGACACGTGAAGGACTCGTTCATCCGTATCCGAATCACGGACCGACAAGGGCGAAATCAGCACTTCACGTCCCACGAGCCACGCTCCCGTCCTGACCGCGAGATAGCGGACGACCCATGCCTCATCATCGAAGTAGCAATCTTCGATGCTGCCGATCGTGCCGTCGGTGGCACCGATCGTGTATTTCTTGAGCTCCGTGACGCTGCGTAGCATGGTCGATTCTCCTTGGGAGGGGTGAAAACTTGACTCAAGCAGCCACGTTGCACTGATTCACCTGTGCCGTCTGTTCGCTGGAATACGCCGCCATTGCTCGATTCCGAGGCCGATGCGATGTTTGACAGCCACGCGAATGAGGTCGTCGTAACTCCCGCGAACTCGAGCAACAGGAGCGCTATATGAGAAAATCCATCGCGATGCGGATTTCTTGTCATTCGACGAGGTCACACGCCCGCAGATCATCTATTGGTCGGAAGGACATAAGCATGAGGAGCGTGAACAAAACATCGCATTCGATGTCGCGCGGATCAACAGCCTTGTGCCCCAATTGGTCGAGGATTGCATCAAGGAGCCTCAGGCGTCTTATTGGGCCAAGATGAGGCAGCGATTCATGCTTGATTGACGGCTCGTCGCCCAGCCGCTGACAACCGCACCGTCCGCGGTGACCCCGCGTATTCGAGCACGCTGCCGTTGAGGCGCGATCAGGACATCGATCTGCACCGGCACTACGAGCGGCGCGGCTATCGGACCGACCGTGCTGAGTTTGCGGCCCTCAGCACAGCCGATCCCCGTTTCTACGATGCGTTTTTCGCGGTCTTAGGCGACTTGGCGGCCACTGGTAAGTCGCTGAAACTGATCGAATCAACGGTGACGCTGTCTTCGATTGCCTTCAATGCGAGGTTGGCTTCGTAGTACTTGCTCTCGTCAGCCAATTTGATGGCTTGAGTCAAATGGCTCTCGGTCGGCGCGATCGGCAACCACCAGCGGGTGTAATTGACATCGATTGCCCCGAGTTTCAGCTCCTCGAGAGCGGTGGCATGATCGCCCTTCTTGAAGCTCTCGTTTGCCTTGTCGATATGCACTTTTTTCTCGGGTGTCATGATGAAGTCATCTGCGAGGGCCAGCTGGCCGTCGATGGGCACATTGCGCATCTTGGGATCCACCGTGTTCGCGATGCCCGGCTTGGTCTTGTCGGGAGATGTGGTCCCGCCCATCAAAGCGGCCTCCTTGTCCGCCTGAACGAGCAGCGTTTTCGCCGATTCCATGAGTTTCACCGCGACCCTCGGATCGCCGTTGAAAATCGCCAGACGGGCATCGGCAATGTTCGCCATGGCCGAATGACCGGCTTGCGAAAATTGGCCCATATCCATGGCTTTATTGGCCCCTGTGGGCGTTGCCTCCGAAGCCGGAGGCGGGCTGCTGCCCTCTGCCGCCAGCGTCATCGCCGGATAAGCAAGTACGGAGGAGATCATCAAGGCGAGGGTGGTTTTCTTGAATGGAAAGTTCTTCATGAGAGGATCCTTGCTGGGTTTGCGCAGCGTCTGATTCGGATGACACCAATCTATTGGAAAAAGCGGGAATTCTCTATTCGCTGACCGACATAAGCGGTGCGAGTTCACTGTCTCCCCGAAAGGACCCCCCAACTTTCATACCTGTAATGCTGGGGAAAGGTGCGAGCCATGTAGCGGTCGCCTACTGCACCTACCGCAATGGCCATCACTCGAGGACCTGCCATGAGTTGCGAACCCACGACCACGACGGCCAACCGCTCCACCGATTCGAGTAGTAGTCGGCGCCGCAGTGTAGGCAATGCATTGTGAACGAATACTATAGGTACTCTGTCGCACGGATCGCCATAATCACATCGCCTACGATTCAGGGCGTCAGCACCGCCGCTCCTTCGAACCGTCCCGCACGCAAATCCGCGAGCGCCTCGTTTGCTTGGCGCAGAGGATAGGCCTTGGTCGTCACCTTGATGCCAATTTGCGGAACGAGGCTCAAGAAATCGATCCCGTCCTTGCGCGTCAGATTGGCGACGGACGTAAGGTCTCGCTCTTCCCATAAAATACTGTACGGAAAACTGGGAATGTCGCTCATGTGGATGCCGGCGCAGACGACCCGGCCTCCCTTGCGCACGGCCTTGAGCGCCGCGGGTACCAGCGCCCCGACGGGTGCAAAGATGATCGCCGCATCGAGCGATTCCGGCGGCCGGTCGTCGGACCCACCGGCCCACATCGCGCCCAAGCTCTTGGCGAAGTCTTGAGTGTGCGCATCGCCAGGCCGGGTAAACGCAAAAACAGAGCGTCCCTGCCACCGTGCCACTTGGGCCAGAATATGTGCGGCCGCGCCGAAGCCGTAAAAGCCGATTCGCTTGGCCTCTCCGGCGAGCACGAGCGAGCGCCAGCCAATAAGCCCCGCGCAGAGCAGGGGCGCAAGCGAGACGTCGCTGCCGACTTCACCCAAGGGAAATGCAAAGCGCGCATCGGCGATCGCCGCCGTCGCGTAGCCGCCGTCACGCGTGAATCCTGTGAACAGTGGCTGATCACAAAGATTTTCCCGATGCATCAAACAATAAGGGCAGGTACCATCCGTGTAGCCCAGCCACGGGATGCCCACGCGTTCGTCCATTTGCAAGCCTTTGACCCCGCTGCCGATGGCATCGATCCGACCGACGATTTCATGCCCGGGAATGATCGGCAGCAGCGGATTGGGAAGTTCGCCGTCGACGACGTGCAGGTCGGTGCGGCACACACCGCAGGCGAGTATCCGCACGCGAATTTCATAGGGGCCGGGTTGACGATCGGGCAGTTGGGTCCACTCGAGCGGCGTCTTCAGTTGCTTGAGGACCATCGCCTGCATGTCAAACTCCAACGAGCCACGCCCTGGGTCAGCAACCCGGGCACGATCCCCCGGTGTCACCTTGTAAGCCGCCGGGAATGTCCACCGGCTCGCGCCATTTCTTCGCGTGATACCGTGCGGCATCCTGCAAGTCGACGAGGGACCCCAGCAGGGCCACGCGGACGTTCCAAGTGCCCGCAACGACGGTCAGTCGATCGGCCTCGTTCATCTCGCGCGCATTGAGCAGAGCGGCGGCAAAATTCATGGGAATTGCAGCACCACTCGCGCCGGCACATCGCCGTGCTCGAGTCGCGCGAATACCTCATTGATGGCCGACAGCGGCTGCAGTTCGATATCCGCCTTGACTTTGCCTTCGGCGGCGAAACTCAACGCCTCCGCGAGGTCCTCGCGGTTACCGACGAAGGAGCCGCGAATGCTGATGCAATCGGCCACGACATCGAACAGCGGGACGGGAAAGTCACCGGGAGGAATTCCGACCAGGACGCAAATTCCCTGCTTTCGGGTCATGCCGACACCCTGTTTGAAAGCGCTCAAGGAGGGCGCCGTGATGAGAACGCCATGAGCACCCCCATGGGTCGCTTTCTTGACCGCCGCCGCCGGATCGCCCACTTTGGCATTGACGATCGCATCCGCACCCAGCTTTTTCGCCAGCACCAACTTGCCATCGTCAATGTCGACCGCGCAGACCTTGAGACCCATGTGCTTGGCGTATTGAATGGCGAGATGCCCCAAGCCGCCGATGCCCGACACCGCCAGCCATTCCCCCGGTTTGGCTTCGGTTTGTTTGATGCCCTTATAGCTGGTGACGCCCGCGCAAATGATGGGCGCCGCTTCCTCGGCGGATAATCCGGCCGGAATATGCGCCACATAGTCTGGGTCTGCCAATAGATACGCGGCGAAAGCGCCATTCGTGTTGTAGCCCGTGAACGTCTCGGACGGACAAATGGTCTCCCACGCCGTCAAACAATATTCACAATGGCCGCAGGCCGAATGCAGCCACGGCACCCCGACACGATCGCCCTCCTTTACCGTGGTCACGCCGGCACCCACCGCGCTCACCCGGCCGATGCCTTCATGCCCCGGGATGAACGGCAACGTCGGCTTGACGGGCCAATCGCCGCTCGCCGCATGGATATCGGTGTGGCACACGCCGCACGACTCGGTCTTCACCAGAATCTGGCCGGCGCCCGGCGTGGGGATATCCCACTCCCGCAGCACCAAAGGCTTCTTGAAGTGCTCGACCATCGCCACTGGCATCCTCGTCATGGGTTGACTCCGTTGGAAAACTCAAGCCGCTGCCGCGGGCGCACCGAGGCCACGCACGGCCTCGGTCATCGCGACGCACACCGCCGCCGCATCGCCGTAGACCATGTAGGTGTTGCTGGCGTAAAACAGGGGATTGACGATGCCCGCGTAGCCCTTGCCGTCGCCGCGCTTGACGACGTAACACTTTTTGGCCTGATCGGCGTTCAAAATCGGCATGCCGTAGATCGGTGAGGTCTTGTCGGTTCTCGCCTCGGGGTTGACGACGTCATTGGCGCCAATGACGAGCGCGACATCCGCGTCCTTGAACTCCTCGTTCACATCCGCCAATTGCACGATGAGGTCGTAGGGCACGCCCGCTTCGGCAAGCAAGACATCCATTTGCCCCGGCATCCTTCCGGCGACCGGATGGATTGCAAACTTGACGCTGACGCCGGCCGCCTGCAGCAGTTTTACGAAGTCGTACAACTTGCCCTGGCCTTGCGACACGGCAAGTCCGTAACCCGGCACGATGAGCACGGATTTCGCGTAGCGCATGAAGATTCCGGCATCGCTCGCCTGAACGGGCTTCAAGCTGCCCTTGATCGCGCCCTGCTTTCTCTTGGTGGAAGGACCGAAACTCGCGAACAGAATCTTGGCCACCGACCGGTTCATGGCCTTCGCCATCAACAGCGTCAGCAATAGACCCGCGGCGCCCACCAACATGCCGGCAATCATCAACGCCGGGTTTTGCAGCACAAACCCTTCCAATCCGACCGCGAGACCCGTGAAGGCGTTGTAGACGGAAATGACCACCGGCATATCCGCACCGCCGATCGGTAAGGTCATCAAGATGCCGTAGGCCAAGGCGACGGCGAAGAAGATTTCGATGAGGTGAGGCATCGACACCAGCGGTGCTCCGCCGCCAACGGCGGCAAACACGATATAGCCGCCCACCATCAGGCCCAGTAGCAGCACCAAGCCATTGAATAGCTGCAAGCCCGGAACGTGCAGCGGCTTCTTGAGCAGCGCGTCGAGTTTTGCCCAGGCGATGATCGATCCCGACAGCGAAAC
>Ga0209208_10003953_pt1 | contig 21136 bp, 26 predicted proteins | sample S1TSphfallax_3_FD_187694 | JGI IMG/M metagenome (GOLD analysis project Ga0209208, IMG submission 187694) | Host-associated microbial communities from peat moss isolated from Minnesota, USA - S1T2_Fd - Sphagnum fallax MG (SPAdes) (version 2) | ecosystem: Host-associated > Plants > Peat moss >...
GAGAGAGAGAGAGATAGAGAGAGTAAGTATTGGCGCATGGGATGTGATGAAAATTGAACCCACGATTCCTGATTTCAATCACTGCTTTTTTCTTTTTTTAAAACCTTCAAAATAATGAATGAAAGAATGGTATTGAGTAAGAGAGGCTAAAACCCATTCAGCGAAAAACCTACAACATTTATTGATTGATTTATGATTTGGATCATTGCTTTTCCTCATCACTGCTTTTCTACTATGAAGAACGAAGAACGAAGTGGGCATTGATTGAAGAATAGGAAAGGCTACGTCCATTCTGCCAAAACAAAAACCCAAAAAAGAAAAAACAAACAAACCTATGATGACATTTATTATTCAAGAAGGGCTCCATCCATATTCTGCAAAAATGGGAGGACAAGACGGACTCAAGAGCCGGCTTGGCGGCCCCTTTTGATGCAATCAATCATTTGCCTTACAAGGACAAAAACACTCAGTCAGACGCGGTTGCAAAAATGTCCTTCAAAATTCTAGTGTAATATTATACTATTATGTGTGTGTGACGGAACGCGTACTCAATTGCATTTGCTGCCTGCAACAGAATCTCTGCCTAAAGATAGAGACAAGAATACACACCCGTGTGATTGTGTGTTTGTGTGTGTGTGTAATGATGATGATGATGATGATCAGGTGACTGACATATCTCTTTTACCTGTCGAGGTTTTATTCAGGACTTTGCGCATCAAGCGTTTTTTTTTTTTTTTTTCCCGTTTTTTGTGGTTTTGTTTCTTTGTTGTTGAAATTCATTGTAAGCAAGTTGAGTGGGATCCCTCCAGAGAAGCTCTTGATCGATCACATTGGATTGATGATCGAGAGAGAAGAGGTTGTTGGTTTGCAAGCATTTTGGTTGTAGAAATTAATGCTCTTTCGGACATCGAAGAGAGAGAGAGAGAGAGAGAGAGAGAGAGAGAGAGAGAGAGGAGGGTACGTGGTGAGAGGGAGAAGCAGCAGCAAAAGGAATTCATGAGCATGCTGCCGGGGAGTTTGGCCACTTGCCTTAGTGGTGGTGGTGGCCATGGCTGTGAGGAGGTGGAGGAGGAGGCGGAGGAGGAGCTCGTGAGATGAGGAGTAATGGAGAGAGAATGTAGTGAGGAGGAACTTCGTGGTGCTGCTGCTGTGGGCCGACTCGAGAGACTCTTCTGTCTCCTCGCTCAAGCAATAATAATGAGGTCCTGTGTGGTCAAGAACCATCTCGACGACGACAACGGCGGCGGCACTTCTGCTGGAGCCTCAGTCGTGAATAATAATCGAGGATGCCAGTGTCCTGCTTCTGGAAGGAGAAGAAGAGATCGGAAGCGTGTCCTCCTGACCTTGCTCTTCTTCTTCTTCTGGGTATTCTGTCAGAATTTGGTGGTGACTGGTGCAAAAGAATTCTCGACTAGTGGAGATGTGGATCAGCAAGATGTTGAGGACGGGAGACTCCAGATGCTTGCTCCTTCTCCATGCTTGTTTAGTGGAGGGAATCAACCTGGAGGAGTTCGGGGGTTGCTATCTCTGGCACAACCACATATGAGAGCACCACCATCTATGGAGATCAACACCAGTCTGAAGATTAGCAGGTGGAAGCTCGCTGAAAGGTACCCTCGATTGAAATTCAGCAAACAGATGCCCTCTTGGTTGTTGGAGGAGGGCAGGATGGATGAGCCAGCAGGATTGCTGGGCACAGCGGCAGGGTGGGCTGGATCATCATCATCATCATCTCACAGTGCCATTGGCAAATTGGAAACGGATCTGATCACCATGTGTTACTTGATTGGGGTTCAGTGCTATAAAGGAAGAGTGATCGCCATCAATTTCTCCAACAGAGCTTTGAGGGGGCCAATCCCTTTCTCATTTTCTCTTCTCACAGGATTGCAGGCCCTCAATCTGTCGCACAACAGCTTCTCTGGAGGGATCCCTTCATGGCTCGGGTTGCTTCCCAATCTCACCAGCCTGGATTTGAGCTTCAACTGTCTCTCTGGCTCCATTCCAGCAAGCATTGGATCTTTGGCTAATTTGGGTGTCCTGGACTTGCGAGGCAATCAACTGAGTGGCTCTATACCAGCAAACCTCTTGGCAATCAAGAGCTTGAAGGGCATCAGTCTTTCTGGGAATAATATCTCTGGAGAGATTCCTGAGCTGTGTGGGATGGCAGGTGTTAGATACATTTCTTTCTCTTTCAACAACTTGCATGGTATCATCCCTCCCAATGTGGGATGCCTCCAAAGCCTTGAGTTTCTCTCTCTTGCACATAACAATCTCAGTGGTGTTATTCCAATCCAACTCACAGGTCTTCAGCTGCTAAAAGTCCTGGATCTTCAAAACAATAGTCTCACAGGAGGCATTCCATTTCAGTTTGGGAATCTTCGGTTGTTGAAAGTGCTTCGGCTCCAGAGGAACAGCTTGAGTGGGAGCATTCCCTTGTCTCTTGGCATGATCTCTTCTCTGCTGGTACTCAGACTCTCAAACAATTTGCTGAACGGCAGTATACCCAACTCACTGGGAATGCTTTCCTCCCTCCAAGTCTTGGACCTTTCAAACAACCAGTTTTCTGGGAGCCTTCCTGATGAGCTTTCTGAACTCACCAAGGTTTGGTTTTCATTAATTGCTTCTCAAAAGATTGATTGAAGGATCAATGACAAAAATCAGCAGCAAACTGTTGAGACAAGCAAAGGGGTTTGGAGATGTTTAACAACAGCAAAGGGGGGGAGGCTAGCATAGATTTCAGTCTATGAGCTGCAATTGAATTCCTTGTTCTCTTCATTCTCGGGCTACAACTCCAGATGATTTGATACAGTTGGAAAAGGGTTCAAATGGCTGATCATGCTGGTTTGGGCATTTTCTTGTGTGCAGCTGAAGGCCTTGTATGTGAATCACACATTTATATCAGGATCCATCCCCATGTCTCTTGGCAACCTTGAATCCCTGAAAATTTTGTCACTCTCTTCCAACAACCTGACTGGTTTGATTCCTTCTAGTCTTGGAAATCTTGGGTTGCTGCTCTTCCTGGACCTCCAGTCAAACAATCTTACAGGCTTCTTACCACCAGCCCTCTGCAACTGTATACTCCTCAGATTTCTACAGCTATCCTTCAATTCACTTCAAGGTACCTAAAATTATTTATTCAGCTTTTGTTGTATTGGGATTTCAACCATGAAGCTAAAATGTGCCTGATGATTGAAGGTCCTTATTCACAGAATTGTCTCAACTCAATCCTGGTGTCGTAGAGAATTTTCTGCCAATCTAATGGATGGATTTTCTTGAATTAACCTTCATTCTTGTGTCTTCCTCCAAAGGTGAAATTCCAGTATGCTTTACAAGGTTTAGCTGGCTCAAAGTAGTGGCAATGGGGAAGAACAGTCTCTCAGGGAGCTTACCTGCATGGGGAAGAACCTCACCATTTTTGGAAGAGATTATTCTGCCCTCGAACAACTTCTGTGGAAGTATTCCACTTGAATGGGGACAACTCCAATTTCTACGTCTTATTGCTCTCTCTTTCAACAACTTGACTGGAAGCATTCCTGAGTCACTTGTACACTGTAGATGGCTACAACAGCTCTGGCTTGACCATAATGCATGGACAGGAAAACTTGGTGCTTGGTTGGGCAATTTACCAAACCTTGTTGCCTTGTCAGTTGCCAACAACAAACTTGAAGGCCAACTTCCCTCTAGCTTGGCAAACTGTCAATATTTGGAGACAGTGTACTTGGGTTCAAATGCCTTCAATGGTGAGATCCCAGCAGAATTGGGTCAGCTTCCAAACTTGGTGGTCCTCTCCCTTTCCTTCAACAATCTGTCAGGGAGTATTCCATTGCAGTTGGGAGATCTTGCTCTTCTAGAAGGGTTAGATTTAGCAGGAAACATACTCTCTGGCAACCTACCATCACAACTTGCAAGATTGATCTCCCTTCGTTTCTTACTATTGGGTCAAAACAATTTTACTGGTACATTTCCTACTTGGATTAGTCAGTTGACAAAACTGCAAGCGTTGGATCTTTCTTTCAACAGCCTCTCTGGGGAAATTCCCATGGGGCTTGCAAATGTAACCTACTTCCAAAGCCAAGATTCATTGTTGACTCCCCAACCAGCAAGTCCAGAAACAATAACCAATTGGGCCTTGGACATGATGGTCAGAGGAGCCTCCAGGGGCCAAACATATCTGTTGCTTGGTGGTAATCATTTTTCGGGTACTCTTCCAGCTGACTTTGAGGAGCTTAAAAACCTGTGGGTTCTCGATGTTCATGATAACAAGCTCTTTGGTGAAATTCCTGCTTCCCTTGGAGGTGCAGAAGCCCTTTGTTACCTTGACCTGTCTCAAAATTCCTTTCAAGGAGTAATACCAGCAGAGCTTGAGAATCTTTCATTTCTGAGTTTCTTCAATGTTTCTCAGAACCAGCTAACTGGGCCAATCCCAGAGCAGGGCCAGTTTGACACATTTGGACCAGACTCATTCTCCAAAAATTTGGGCCTGTGTGGTGTGCCTGTTGGTAGAACCTGTGGTTCACCAATGTCTCCACCCTCTGCACAACTGATGAATATAAGTGATGGCAATGGTCATAGATCTGCTTTTAGGTAATAAGTTCTCTGATACTCTCTCTTGCACCTGAATTTCTTTTCTGTGAAGACAAAAGACTCCATAGCAAAGGGCTGGTCAAGAATCAGGCCTACGATTTGCAGAGTTCTCAACTACTTTTATGTTTTGACTTCACTTGTAGCTTGAACTTTTCAAAATAGTGGATTGGCAATGGGCTAGGTTTGGATATTTCTGAACTCAGTGATGAAAAATGGTGCTTATATCCTGTATATTTGTATGATGTTCCTGCAGCAAACATCGGGGTCAACTCCGAACAGGTGCCTTGGTATGCATAGTGCTTGCAACAGGCATGGGCACTTGGGCTGTATTGGGGCTGCTATGCTGGTGGGAGCTTTCACGACGGCGGAAAATTTTGACAAGGTTGTTGGCTGTTCATGATTTAGTGACCCATGAGTGGCCAACCCCAAAAGATGCTCTCAGCATCAATGTGGCTATGTTTGAAACCCTTTTGCCAAAGTTGACTTTGAGTGATCTCATGGAAGCAACCAACAATTTTTCTATAGAGAATGTCATTGGGGATGGTGGTTTTGGCACTGTCTACAAAGCTACATTCAAGGTAACAGTTTATCCTAGATTTCTCTTCAGTGAGAGTCCTTAAGAAAAGGGGTAAAATTGTTTATTTGAACCTCAAAATTTTAGAGCAAGTTACCAAGCTTGCTTGGGGCACCTATCAGGAATAATTTGTGGTTTGAACTGAGATTAGGGCAGTGTGGAAAAGATTTTGAAACTCAATTGTGAGGAAGAGAAAGCAGCAGCTGATGGCACCAGTATTTGGTTGCTGATCCAGAATCTTGCACCATCACTTTCTTTCCACCAAAGCCTTGTCTTTCAGGGGTCAAAAGAAGGTTGGGAAATTGTGCAGTTGTTATGTTGGGTAGGTTAATGGTGTTTGATTATGTTGCTGCATTTGTTGAGGCAGGACAACAGGGTAGTGGCAGTGAAGAGACTGATGGGTGATAAGACCGAAGGAGAGAGGGAGTTCTTGGCTGAAATGGAAACACTCGGGAAAGTCAAACATGCTAACATTGTGCAATTACTTGGCTACTGCACATTTGGCTCAGATCGAGTTTTGGTGTATGAGTACAAGTGCAATGGGAATCTGGACCTTTGGCTCCACAGAAATGCCTTCATTTGTGCTGGAAGAACTGGATTGAATTGGTCTACAAGGCTGAAAATAGCCCAGGTTTGTGTGCTGTCCTCCTCTCATTCCAAATCTGTGGGTGTTGACTTGGTTTTTTATGCCATTCTGTTAGAATCATACCAGATCCAAATGTAGTACTTGTTCTAATCCAAATTTTGATTCTCCTTGCTATATCTAGAATATCCTGAGTATTCTTCAAAGTCCTTGTATGCTTTGTGAGGAGAAGAAACAAGCTTAAAGTTGGTGTGCTATAGCTGAGGTTTTGAGTTGATTCCAACACCTTAGGCACACAGAAGCACTTGCTTGTATCTGGCTAATCAAGGGCATGCCAGCATATTAATCAACCTCCACAGTGCTGTTCATGTATTCAGGTCTTCTGTTATGTGCAAAACTATGGTTAACAGAGTGTAAATTAGTGCTTTTACACTAATGATTGAACTGACTCTCTTTTATATTATATCATTGCAGGGAGCTGCAAGGGGCTTGGTATTTCTCCACCATGTATGTGTTCCACATGTAATTCATCGTGACATAAAGGCATCCAATATATTGCTAGATGCTGATTTCAATGCCTTCATCGCAGATTTTGGGCTAGCACGTCTGATCTCAGCGTATGACAGTCATTTGAGTACACAGTTTGCAGGCACTGTCGGTTATATTCCTCCCGAATATGGACAGTGTGCCCTGGCATCCACCAAGGGAGATGTGTATAGTTTTGGGATTGTGCTCCTGGAAATTCTTACAGGAAAGCGTCCTACTGATCGATTTTTCACAGACAAAGAAGATTCAGATCTGATTAGTTGGGTTCGGCATTCAGTTCTACAAAGCAAGATTCTTGAGATCCTTGATCCTGAGCTGATTCTGGAGTTGGATGCAGAGCTAAGAGACCATGTAGATAGACTAGTAGGAGGTGTTGATTCTTATGTTCACCCTCATTTTTCCCCAGGGTCAAGCCAAGCATCAAGCCCTGGGAGGAGTCCATTATTCAGCCCTGATGTTCACCCAGTCCACTTCAGTCCTAGCTTTGCTCCTGCTGCTGCTCCAGGGGCTAATTTGTCATGCATGGAGATGAGAGGTGGGGGACATGTGAGGCTTCCTCCAAGGTTCAGCCTTGGCTTAAGTAGTGTGTCAAGTCCTGCATCAAATGCTCGCCGCAGCAGCTTTGGGTATAGTCCAATGTCAGGGTTTGATGGTATTCCTGAGTTTGAGTGTACATTTAGGGAATGTGGGATGAAGCAGGAATTGGTCAGAGTGTTAGGATTAGCTGTCTGGTGTACAGAAGACATGAGGTCAAAGCGGCCATCTATGCTCCAAATCTCTAGACTTTTAGATACAATTGGAACGCAAAGACTTTGAACTCCTTGGGTTTCCTTGTAACATCATCAGTCTCTTGCTTGGTGAGCAAATAAAGATCTCTTCTGTAACTCCAGAAAAAGCCTTCTGTAAATTTCTAGAGAAATTTGTGTGGGTACAGCAAGCACCTGAAAGAATGGACCTCTAATTTTGTGGTCAGAATAGTATGTACATTCTCTCCTGCACATGTTGGCAGCATACTTGTCAGAAAAAGTTCTTCATACTCCCCAAAAAGCAGAATCATGTTGTCATACACCTGACATGACTACAGCTGGAAAGATTGGGTAGTAAAGTGGAAGCCAATTCTTCACGGCATCTATTCAACTTGGAATACAACCTATTTCAGAAATTTACTGAATTGCCCAAATCAGCATCTATACTACACATACATCTGGCACCATATAACTCTGCTGCAAAGAAAATCACACTAGATACTGTTGTAGTACATTGACCCTTCCAAAAAACTTGTGGGAGTTTGGTAAGTACAACGATGGTACCAAAGACTTTTCACCCTCCCATACAGAATCTGATCCATGAATGAAGCTCTGCAGACAGTCCCTTGCCTAATGATGACTCATGGGGCTGTGCAATGTGCCTCCTTGGCCTGTTTGACTATACTCCCAACAAGTCCTTGAGTTCCTCCTTGTTGGAGATATCATCAGGCATTAGGTGCTCTGCTGCATCACATAAAAATAATCAGAAATAACAAACCTCATTGCACCAATTTATTACCATCAAAATAACATAACTGCTTTCTTTTCAGGTGTGCCAGGACCTTAAATGTCACTTTTGAAGATACAGAGCTGTGCAGGATTCCTCAGCAGACCTTGAAGTGCATGTGGGAATCTCTGTTTAGTGGAGTAGACCAAGTAATGCAGCAAATTTGGTCCTCGGACTGGACTTGCAAGAAGGGCAAGCAACAAACATCCAGGTCACTTTCACACATCTTTCAGGTAGTAAGACTGAACTGAATCTACCTAGGAGAGGATCCAAAGTAGTCTGAATTGCTCCATCATATCCCTGAGTGAACAGCTTCTGAGACTTTTGGGCTTGTTCTTTGCTTCCTTCTGTGCTTTTTTTCTGATCCAATTTCTAACCCGCCTCAACAAGTGTGGTCCCCACAAATTGCTTAGAAGAGGTCCCTCAGAGGTTGAAAAGTTCCCTTATTCTGCTCCCTGTACATCACTTTGACTGGTGTCAGTTATTGACATTTGTGCAGCACATTGATGATTGGATACTTCAATTCGAATCCTTATCTGTCTTTGAATACAGTCACTGGGATCCCTCAGCCTATGACGCTTGGACTTCCTAGAACCATCACCAGTGCCATCCCCTTTCTCAGCAGGAGGTTTTCCTGACGGCTCATTACCATGAACTAACATTGACACTGGGTTTCTCATGATACTACTGGTGGTTGAATGAAAAGCACTTCCTCCCATATTGACAATCATTCTCATGTCTGCACTGGTGGGTTTCACATCTGAGGCTTCAAATTGACATAAGGTGCTGAAGAGTGCAAAGATGCAGAGAGGTCAGGAAAGCTGAGGGAAGTACTAATTCTGGCATAAAACCTAAGATGATGGGAGCTCCCAGCACTGAGAGTAGTCCAAAATGGTATTTTTTGGAAACCCTCTCCAGGCACTGAAATGTCCTCAGCTGTTTCCATAGGGCCACTTTCTTCTTCCACTAGGTTGCTCCCATTCTCCAGGGCACCTAGGTAATCAGGTTGGTCAGAAAGCAGTTCAGATACACTGGAAGTTGAAGGCTTGTAGGATGTCAATTTGCATTTTGACCCTGGATACTTTCCATTATAGAGCTGTATGTTGACTGGTAAATGGGAGTGCTGTTACATCTTCTTGGTGTTTAGAATGGGAGTTGATTGTCCAAGCATGAATCCACTCAATCCAATGATTGGTATCACCCCAATCCTGGCACATTGAAAGGCATAATCATACAAAACATATTAGAACCAAAATCTTTCCACTATCAAGTATGCAATGCAAAAGGGGAGCTCCCCTCCATCCAAAAAGAAAGCACATAAGGATGTAGGTCTCCATTGTCATATCAAAGTTTGTAGCTTCAATGAAGACTGAGGAATCATTCAATGTCAATATCACCATAGACAAAGGATCAAGTAGAAGAACAGATCACAATACATAGTGCTGAACTAGAAAGAAGAAGCCTAACTGACAATGTGCTGCCCATGGAACAATTTAGGTGCAACAGGTAGGAAAAGCATGTGAGGGCACACCCTTCACAAAACCAGCAGAAATCATTGCTGATAGGAAGAACCTGACCACATCCCCAACCTGACCTGTTGGTGAACAAGCCTGACCCTTGGCACCTTGGACAGTTTGATGTCCTTCCATCTGCTTTACCAAAGATTTCTCTGACATTCTTCAGAAATGTCAAGGATGTCTCAAGCTGCACAAGGAATGAAGTCAAATCAACACAACACCAACTGGAAGGGTTTCTCTGTTCCAACAATTGTTGTAGCTCTTATGTCTCATGACATCTCCATGCTAATTTAAAATTAGATTACCAACAAACTTGGCAAACAAATTATGTCACAGCAACACAGGGAGAGAAAGAGCCCTTGGGATCTTCCTGCATTGCAGACTCTTTGTTCAAGAAACTCTTGCTCTTTCAAAACTACATAGACTTAAATTGTCACTTGTTGCATGCATGCATGTGTTGGCAATCAGCCAAAATCCAACCTTCAAATCAGTCCAGCTTTTGAGAGAAGGAAGGGTGAGAGAGAGGTCCAAAAAAATTCATACCGCATTGATCATAGTTGTCAGGAGACAGGGTTACAATTACATCCCCTGAACGCCTGCAATCATGCAATGCCTTGGCAACAGAAGCCCACATGAATCTAATCAGAATTAGGAAGATGTCATGTGTTAAAGATTGCCTACAGAGATGCTCAAATAATGTAACAACACATGATCATTGAAACCCAGTTTCAAGTGAGCCAGGAAGACGATACAAATCAAAACTACCAGTTTCGAGGTTGATGATGTTAATAACAGTTGCAACAACAAACGGACATCAAAGAATTCCAGTGACAATTGTGCCAAACATGAATCTGTTGAAATTTCTTGCTCATTTCAACTCGGAACTCATGGAGTTTAACAACCAATATTCCAATTTATCCACTGCTTGTTTGCATTGAAGGTGGAAAATTGGCACAGGTTATTAAGCTTGAATGACGACGATAATGATACTCTTCTTCCAAAAGAAAACTTGGCGTTAATCGACAAAACATTTCGCAGCTGCAGCACTGCGTACGAATGGCGGAAGCATAAAATTCAAGAAACGCACACCAAATTGAAGAACCTGAAACATATGAAACTAAACACAGAAAAACCGCTCCCGTAGCAGCAGCACCGCCACTATCACCACCATCACCTCCACCATCACCAGCAACAACACAAAACCAAGATGGCAGAAGAAATAGACTAAATTTACAACACAAATCACAAATTTCACGTTTCTCCGTTTCTTATAATAATATGAGTGGAATTCTTGCAGCTCTGTTTTATTTCTTTGGAAAACCGGTGAACCGGAGAAGATTGTTGCAATTGTGAGGAACATTCTGCTGCAATTATATCTTCCAAAGAAAGAATTGACCAAAAACAAAGCATCAATCAAAAGAACAACAAAACAGAGAGAATTTGACAACAAACGGATACACAAAAGGTACTCACCAACCAAAAGAACACAGAAGCAGGAGAAAGCCGAAGAACCACGGCCTCAAGCAAACATCGTGCTCGCTCGCACGCACGCACGCACTCACGCACTCACTTCGCAATGCCACGAAAAACCAAAACAACGATAAAGAGAGGGAGGGAGTGGTAGACTCGTTGAGCGCTGTACCAGTTAGAGCGGTATACCCACCCGGCATTCGATAGGGTGGGTCCCTCAAGTCAAGATCCAAGAGACTTGGAGAGAAAGCAAAAAGTTGCGTTATAAAGAGAGGGGGGGGTCTCCTTGCTAGATCTGACCCTAAGAACAAACCCTGAAGTATGGCGGGTGAGTTTTAGCCGCCTCTAACTGGAACCGTGCCCAGAAGATGTGGTTCTTTTGGTGAGGTTTTGTCTCTATTGCGTTGTTGATGGGTTTGCGAGAAGGTGGGGGCGGTGGCGATGTCTGTGGCGTTGTGTTGTTGTCGTCGTCATCGACGGTTTGATGGAAGGTGGTGGGTGGCGATGATGTTGGCGTGAGGGGGAGGAGAGTGCCTGTTGGCGGGGAGGGGGGGAGTCACGGAGGAGTGTCGTTAATGTTTTGAGAACTTGGGGTTGGGGAGTGTGTGGGGACGGACGGAGGAAATGGTTTCATTGCCGAGGGAAGTGCAAGGGGTGACTGCGGGGAATTTCGCACCATCTCTGCAGTACAAGAATGCTGCTACATCGAGAGAAAGGAAGGAGGATAGAATACTGTTACCAGGAGTCCGTTTACAGCGGCAGCAGCAGCCTGTGCGCCATCATATCCAACGAATTCAGGTGCATTCTGATGCGTCCCCTGTCGCTCTCCTCGTCGTGCAATGGGTCGAAGTCAAGGCGCCGCTGAGAGGCTATGGCGGTGATTATGTTTTCCCCCTTTTTATCGTTCTCACATTTTTGTTGCTACTACTGTTTCATTGCCGGGCCTGGAAGTGGTTTAGACGATGTATGTATGGATTTGCGTGGTCTCTCAGTTAAGATTTGCCAATTTGCTGGCTGAATTTTGCACACCCATTTATTTTTTCGTGTGTGTTATTTGCATGGCAGGTCAGAAAAGAAATAGTGTGGAGAAACTTTGGCGGGAGTTCTTCTCAGACCCTTCACAATGGTGGGATCATAGGTCAGAGAAGGTACAATGAGAGCTGTTTCTTTTAAGATGTTGCAATTTACTTTGTTTCTTGTAGCAAGTCAGTACCTTGAGAAAAGGACCTGGTGTGTGCACTCTGGTGTTCACAAAAGCTGCTGTGAATAGAGGAGTGTGGTAGTAGCTAAGGAGCTGATCAGCCACTGGATTTTGTATTCTTCTGGTCATAGGCAAATCCAAGATATCCTGATTTCAAACACAAGAAGACACGGGAAGCACTATGGCTCAGTGATAAATTCAAACCCTCATGGGTAGAAGCAGAGATAGCTACAATGGTGCCAGGAACTGTGCCACTGAATATTTTCCCATGGAATTTGAGGCTTGCACGATATGTCAAGGCAGGCTTACATCACAAGGCATTGGATCTTTTTGCACAAATGCAACAAGAGGGCTTGATCCCAGACAGCTTCACATTTGTGCAGTTGCTCAATGCGTGTGCTAGTTTACGAGCACTTGAATCAGGCAGACAGATTCATGCACAGATCATTCAATCTGGCTGTGAGTGCAATATTTTTGTGGAGAGTGGACTCATTGACATGTATGCGAAATGTGGAAGCTTAACAGATGCAAGGAAAGTTTTCAACAAGATGGATGCACGAGACGTGGTGTCTTATAATGCTATGATTCTGGCACATGTGAAATCTGGGCAAGCGCAGGAGGCATTGGAGTTGTTTCAAAGAATGCAGTGCGAAGAAGGGGCAGAGCCAGACCGTGCCACTTTTTTGGCAGTTCTCAATGCATGTGCCAGTGTAGCATCACTCAATGAAGGCAGGTGTGTTCAGGAACAGATAATTCAAAACGGTTTGGGCTCTGATGTCTTTGTGGCAAATAGCCTCATTGACATGTATTCCAAATGTGGGGTCATAGATGATGCACAGAGAGTTTTCAACAAGATGACCACACGTGATGTTGTTGCTTGGAATACTATGCTTGGAGGATATGCCATGCACGGGCTTGCTAAAGAAGCTCTTGAGCTTCTTGAAAGGATGTGTGAACAAGGTGTAGAGGTAGACAATGTCACTCTTGTTGCTCTTTTGTCAGCTTGTAGCCATCTGGGCCTTGTTGATGAAGGCATGCACTACTATGAATCCATGGGATTAGTTTATGGTGTTTCTTCAACAGTGGAGCATTATGCCTGCATGGTTGATCTTCTTGGCCGTGCTGGCCATCTGGATGAGGCAGAGGATCTCATCAAGACAATGCCTTTTGAACCCAATGTTGCTGTGTGGAAGGCTTTGCTTGGTGCTTGCAGAGTTTGTGGAAATGTGGAGATGGGAGAGCGGATTGCAAAAGAAGTTATTGGCTTGGATCCTGGAAATTCTGCAGGCTATGTGCTGCTATCAAACATCTATGCTGCTGCTGGCAAGTGGGATATCAGTGCAGATATTCAATGTCAGAGGCTAGAGAGGGGAGTGAAGAAAGAACCAGGGCGCACTTGGATTGAGGTGAATAATGAGATGCATTCATTTATGGTAGATGACCAAGGACATCCTCATATCACTGAAATCCATGCAAAATTAAGGAAGTTGTCTGCACAGATGGAGGAGATAGGATATGTACCGGATACCAGATTTGTGTTACATGATGTAGATGAAGAAGAAAAGGCACTTCAATTGTGTTATCACAGTGAGAAGCTGGCCATTGCATTTGGACTTATCAGCACTCCTCCTGGCACTTCACTTCGCATTTTCAAGAATTTGCGCATTTGTGGTGACTGCCACACTGCTACCAAATTTATTTCGAGAATAGTTGGGAGAACAATCATTGTTAGGGATGCCCATCGCTTTCATCACTTTGAGGATGGTTATTGTTCTTGCAGGGATTATTGGTGAGAGAGAATGCCACAAGTTTTTCTTCTCAATGGCCCTGGAATAGTTCTCTTGTTTACAGCACATCAATCCCCTTATTTTCCATCTGATAATTTGGACATGAGGGGTGTGCTCAATTAGAAGACATGCCATGTTGAAGTAGAAGACTGAAGTCCACCCTTTGGAGGGTAGACTGAGGGTAAATTGGCTAAGAATCTCCAAAACCAGAATCCAAGTAGATTGCATTTTGCAGGAAGCTTCATCATCAGGCCACTCTCTTTGATCTGAGTAGTATCATGTGAAACAGCAGCAAGAGGAGGAACAAACGAACCAGACTCATTGGATTGATCCATTAATATCCAAATTCCTTCTCTGGCACTGAAATCCTTCTGCGACTGTACTCAACACACGGCACATCACAATTGATTTATAGCTTCTCGAGGCAGAATGCAATGCATGTTTGGTGAGGAGCAGACTCAAGAGAAAATCACATGCTAAGAGGGAGGAGTACATTGTGACACTCCTAAGGAGCAAAGCAGTGGTTTAAGACCTTGTCTCTTCATTTCTCACACTCTGACTATCTTAAGGGGTCGTTCCATGATGAGGACAGGAAGCAGAGAGATAACAAGGAGGAGGAGGCTGGAGGGATGGTGTCTATAGTCCAACTGCTGTAAACCTGACAGGAAAAAAAAAGTTTTGTGGTTTGGCACAGATGAAAGATGTGAAAATCCATAAAGCTAAAGAATGCAAGATATGTTACCACAGGGGAAAGTGCTACAATTCTGCCGATAGGAGATAAGTGCCTACAGGTGTTTTGGAGGTGCAGTAGGAGGTGGACTCAGACCTGGTGGTGAATATGGTGGCAATTCATAAGCAAGGTTGTTGCTGCATTTTGCAAATTCCTTTGCTCCTGACAAAGGATACAGCAGTATCCATCCATTTTGAGTCGAGTCTCTAATCATGAGCCATCTGTTTCAGAACTAGAAATTTTGAGTTCTAGGGTTCACATTTTAGGGTAGTGAGTCAGAAACTTTCTCATTGAGACATTCACTGCTTTGAAAAATACTAGTCTGGCATGAACATTAGCATTTGGCATCAACAAGAGAGGCTTAGATATGAAAACTGTCAAGCACATTCTCAAAGATTTCTTCCATGTCTAAAGCCTCTTCACTGCACACTTTTATTAAGACCCACAGAGCAACTCTGCGCACAGCAATAGAATGGCCTGTACACAATATTTTGGCTGAAGTATAGCGGTCAAAGAATCTCCCTTTGCACCTGTAAATATGTCCAAGATACAGTGCCCTCCAAAAAGGCCAGTATAAGGAAATGACTGTTTTCATTGACCAACCCTAGTGATTGGCTGCAGTGGTGTCATGTGAATAGTGTCTCACTGCATGAAAGAGGTTAAATTATATCTTGTACCAATGTAGTTATGTGCCTTGGTGCCCAAGCCCACAATGTTGGAAATGCCATTCAATCCAATGTTCCAACTAATATCCATTTCCATCTAAGAAATCCAATCACACAAACACACTAGATATACAATTGATCACATTACCATACAACACAAAAAACAAGAGATACCATAGAACTTCAATCTCACAACAATGAATGGTGTTCCCTGCCAATATAGTTGTTCTACCACTTGATTGAATCTCATAGTGGACATCACATTACTTAGACTTCAACTCCAACATAAACACACCTCAACAAGCTACACAATTTTAATTACGACTCCTAGCTCCTCTAGAAGATTTGTTGTTCTAATCAACATCCATTTCAAGAAACCCAATTCATGTACATTATGACACCTTAAAATCTTCCATAGCACAATCCAAATGTCTCACAATATTCACTACTCATTGACTTCATGTTGATCATCTCGTCCAACAACTTTGTGACTCGTGATACACATTTTACAACCCACAAGGTTATTGCAAACTTCACCAAACACCAAACTCTAGTCAAGTTAAAACATAAGACACATCCAAAACACACTACTTATGCAATATGCTACTCCACTCAATGCCCAATTCCTTGAAGTTTTCCACAATCCCCATCCTCACCCAAACCATGGCAAGCCTAGAATTCTCATCACTATCCTTCCATGTTCCAATTTAGTTGTTTGGTACATTGCAAAATATGCAATCCTACATAGTGAAAGTTTCAAAGTATAGCACCTATCTACAATGTATCCATCGACATGATTACTCAAACCAAAAGCTCAAGACTTCTCCAAAGACCAACATTGCAATCCGCTAGAAAATTTTGCAACTACACCAAATTTATCCCTGCACTTGTCCTCCCTCCAACATTGTACCATGACCTCCTTATAAGGTCCATCAATCAAGACCAAACTAAGTGCAACCATATCATGTTTGAAATTCCCATATCTGGAAGCATCTACGACCATAGCCAAAACACCAAAAACAACAAATGAATAGCCCAACATCTATCCTTCGGCACCTCTTTCGATGAAACATGGAGCCCACATAACCAAAAGTTTTTTGACTTCTTCATAATGAAATACATTTTCCATGTTTCTCCTACCCATTTATCATTATGTCTTGTGATGATTGGATTACCTTCAACATTTGACAACAACCTTTCTTTTTTAAGTTGGAATCCTCATCCATATTCCTCCATCTATGTTATTAGCCAAATGTCTTTTTTGAATTTTATCTCATTTTACAAAAGCACTCATTGCCATTGAAGAAGTTTCCATAAGCACTAAATGATTGTTAAAAAAACCTACATCAAAATTCATTTCTAATCATAATTCATGGGTTTTTTTTCATTGTTGGCAAAACCTTTATATTTTTTGGCTAAATTTTTACTTCTTAGCAAAACCTTTATTTATTTTTGGCTAAACCTCTACCCTTCAACAAAACATGTCTTTTCATGGTAAACCTCTATTGCTTGGAAGAACCCCTATATTTTCCTTGCTAAACCACTGCCTTTTGGCAAAACCTTTTTTTTTCATGGTTAAACTTCAACTCTTAGCAAAACCTTTATTTTTTGGCAGAGCCTTTATCTCTTCTTGGCTAAATCTTTACCTTTTGATAAAACCTTTTTTTTTTCTAGCTAAACCTTTACTTTTAGCAAAAAAAATAAATCTTGGCGAAACCTCTATTTCTTAACAAAACCTTTTTATTTCTTGGCAAAACTTCTTTATTTTCCTAGTTAAACTTTTTTATTATTTGGCTTTATTTTTACATCTCATCAAAACCTTTATACTTCTTGGTTAAATATTTTTATTTCTTCACAGAATATCTCTATTTCTTGGTTAAACTTCTATGATTTGGTAAAACTTATATATTTTTTGGTTGAACTTTTACCTCTTAGCAAAACCTCCATTTCCTCCTAGCTAAACCTCATATTCTTTGCAAAACTTACTAGCCATGAATCATTTCCAATTCATGGTACTTACACATGGTTTGCATCTCCTTTTCTTTCTTGATATTGGTGAATTTGGAATTCCAATTGTAGGCATCCCATGTGAGTTTTAAAAACTTTGTGTAACCAACCTTATTCACTAGAATTGTTTCAACAATATCATCATCCTTTTCAATTTGTGAGAAGGCGTTACATGAGATAAACCCCACCTCCCACATAAGTATGTTGATGATGTGTAATTATTTGTTAAAAATTATTTTTAATAATAAAAATTGTTGAACCTCTTTGAGGTGTTATGTTATTTGAAATCAATCCCACTTGGTTTGAACCTTTTTTCTTCATTCAATCACTTGCATTATTTTCATTACGAGTTTGTCATGCTTGCAAATTGCTCAAAATGTAAGCATTCATGGCATGACGGTTTTGTCATCTTCGCCCCCCAAAACAAGTAGAAAAATGTCCAAATTTACCTACTTCCATGTGAAGCCCATGTATGTTGTCTAAATGTTAGTGAAACAACCATTTAGTTGTATTATTGTTAATGCATGCATCAAATGTACACACCCACCTTGACCATTCATGCAGCCAATCCACATTTTCCATTACATGTTTTGGTGGGATTTTTCCATGATCACCTTCATGAAAAGTCATCTCAATCCCTACAAAAATAATATCATTATCAAATGGATGTGAATATTGTCCCAAAAAATCAAATATGCATTTATACACCATGAAGGTATTACAATTAGACCAACGAGTGAATGGTAAACAATATGAGGGTATTATAATCAAACCAACAAGTGGATGATAAACATGATGAGGGTATTGTAATCAAAACCTACACCCATTATTTTTGGGTATTGTTTGGTATTATGTGGGAAAAACACATATTTAAACATATGGGTATTTTTTGGAAAAAAATAGTCAAAAAAATTACCTATCCCCACTATTGAATAGAGAATGAAGATGGGATGAGACTTCTTATTTGAAATGTTTGTGTTACATTAAATTCTTTTAAACCCTAAGATGTGAAAACGCATAATTCATCATAAGAGATTTAGCATCAAGAACAAATGTATATATGACAATTATTTGTTCTCCTTTAATTTGTTCCTCATTTATTATAACACTCATTTGTTGTTGATTATTGTTAATTGATGCCTTTCCTTGGCATCTATTTTTCTTCCAAGGATTTGAAATCCTAAAAAATAAACAATGGTTAATTAATGTTTTTTGTTCCTTCATTTGCTTCTAGTTCAACAATTTCATCTTCATTTACAAGCACATCATAAAGAAAACACACAATTCCTTCAACAATAATCAATCCAAAAGAAAAAAAACTTGAAGCTCCTCGATAATGGTGACAATAACCATCAATTGTCACTCTTAAGGGGCTCAAGCTCCCCCAAGAATAAACAATTGAAAATATACAAAGTGGAATGGCAACTTACTTGTTGCAACTTCATTCAACCTATTGTGACTTGTTGCTATCTTCTTATACACACAAACAACTTGTAATATTAACAATTGCCACAATATAAAGGTTCAACAATGTTATTGCCACTACTAACAACAACAACTAATGCTACTGACTATATTTAAAGGCTTAAAGGTCCAATAATTTTTTTAATTAAATAAACTGAATTATATTATTAATAATAATTAGTTATATAATTAATTTGAACTTTCAAAATTAAAAATACTTAATTTTAAAAAATATATATCAAACCTTTGAATTTTTAAAATCTTAAACATCATCACCAAAACTTTGATTTAAAAAAAAAATTGCCATGTGTCATTTGTTGTATAACCAAGAAAAATGTCGTCGTTTTATGCAATGCAACAACAAAGAAAACTAGAAAATGACAATGAACCTCATTGTCATCTTTTTTAGAACCATGAAAGAAATCAATGACAAGCCATTTCTGAAAAGATTGGGGGAGGGGGAGAGCTTGGGCTCTTGCAAAACACACACACCCACTAAGGGCATTGGTAGGGTGTTTTCTTCCAGTGGAAAAAATGCAGCTGCCCTTGGCCATTCTTCTCGGGTTACTCAGCACAGACAACTCCTTCCAAGAAGACAACTAGTCCAGCAAAAACACAGTGGCAAAGATCCGTCGTGCATGCGTCAGTTGATGTGAATGTAGAACGGTCACAAAGCGCACCAGCCGAGGTGAATGAAGAACAGTCACTAAGGCACATCATGAGTGTCAGCTCTAGTTGAGCTTGACATCTCAACACTCCCCCTCAAGCTCAACTCCAACTCCATCACTCCAAGCATGCTGCAGAATCGGCGATGCTTCTCAACTCCCAAGACCTTGGTGAAGATGTCAGCAACTTGATCCTCTATGCTGACATAAACAAGATCAATCTCACTTGCCAAGACCTTCTCCCTGATGAAGTGATAATGAACCTCAATGTGTTTCATCCATGCATGAAACACTAGGTTCCTAGCCAGCTGAATACTACTAAGGTTATCACAATATATGACAACCTGTCTGTCCACATGCAGCCCCAAATCTCCAAGTAGCTTGCGGAGCCAAGCTACCTCACATGCTGCCATCGCAGCACCCCTGTACTCTGCCTCTGTGCTTGACAAGGCAACTGTCGGCTACTTCTTGCTACTCCACATAACAACAGCACTCCCAAAAGAGAACATAAAACCGCTAGTAGATCTCCTGTCTGAGATGCTACCAACCCAATCAGCATATGTGTATCCATGCACCTGTAACTTTGTGCTAGCCTCATAAAAGAGACCATAATCTATTGTGGCACTCACATAGCATAGTGTGTGCCTCACACCATCCAAATGTGACTTCCGAGGAACTTGCATAAACAGGCTTTCCAAGCCAATTGTGTAGTTTAAGTCCGGCCTGGTGATCGTCATGTAGATAAGACTGCCCACTATCTTCTTGTACATAATGGCATCCTCTAAAACCTCACCTGCATTTGCACTCAGCTTGCCATTCTGATCCAGTGGTACAGAAATGGGCTTACAGCCAACCATACCATATTTGGATAGCATGTCTAATGCATACTGTTGCTGTAACAACCATATACCCTTAGGCGTCCTGATGACCTCAAATTCTTCCTAGGCATTGAGGTCATCAGGACGCCTAAGGATGTGGCATGCTCTTCTCAGCCCAATAATGATGTGGCATGCTCTTTTCAGCCATTAATGCACGAGCAATCTCTGTAATGTGCCTGTTCTTTCTTTCAGCAATTCCATTTTGCTGCAGAGTATACCTACATGTAAATTGCGTCTGAATTCCATGCATTTTCAGATATGCAATAACTCATTAGAGAAATATTCTCCCCCTCCATCTGACCTTAGGCACTTAACTTGCAGCCATGTTTGCTTTTCAGCCAACATTCTGAAATTTTGAAAGTGAGTAAACATTTCACTTTTTTCCTTCATGAAGTACACCCACACTTTCCTTGTGTGGTCATCAATGAATGATACATAGTAGCGACATCCTCCCATTGATGTTGTCTTGGTTGGCCCCCATACATCTGAATGCACTACATCAAGTGCTTTCTTACTTACATTCTTGTCATGCGGAAACACATTCTTTGTTTGCTTCCCAAATTGACATGCTTCACATATCTTATGCAATCCATCCACCTTAAACTTTGGCAAACCAGTGACAATTTTTGAATTCTGCATAGACTTCAATCGCTGTTCATTTACATGACCGATACGCTTATGCCATATGTCCATATCAGCCACAACTCCTGCACCTTGTGCAAACATAGCAGCTTCCACCTCAGGCATGCTTACATCCAAAGTAAACATTCCGCCCACTCTTTTGCCCTTAGCAACTAAACGACATTTGTCCTTGAAGTCTTCAACATAGCAGCCATCAGGGTTGAACCGAACTTGCAAACCCTGCTCAATCATTTGCCCAACAGAAACCAAGTTCTTTGTGATATTGGGCACATGAAGTACATCAGACAAGT
>Ga0209208_10003955_pt1 | contig 21128 bp, 20 predicted proteins | sample S1TSphfallax_3_FD_187694 | JGI IMG/M metagenome (GOLD analysis project Ga0209208, IMG submission 187694) | Host-associated microbial communities from peat moss isolated from Minnesota, USA - S1T2_Fd - Sphagnum fallax MG (SPAdes) (version 2) | ecosystem: Host-associated > Plants > Peat moss >...
CTCGCAAATTAAAAATTAAATTGAAAAAAAATAAAAAATAAATAAAATCTAAAAGTTGAATTTCGTCGGGAATTGATGATTTTGCCAAAACCTTGCAATTGTTCTACAATCTAATAATAGTAATGGATTTTCTTGGCGTCTAGTAATTTCTGTTATAAATAACCTATCAGAAAGATTGGTTAGGAGGTGGTCGCGTGGCCTAATGGATAAGGCGCTCGCCTCCGGAGCGGGAGATTGTGGGTTCGAGTCCCACCGTGATCGGACGTTGTGTTATCTAGTAGTTCTGAACCTACGCTTTTTGTGAACCTCTCTCTCCCTTTTTGCACTAATAATATTAGTTCTGCAACTAGAGATCTCGTGCCTAGGTTAAGGAGTCTAGGTTAGGGATCTACCTACCCACTTTAAGCTATTTCCACAATCCAAAACCCAAAGCTCAAAAAGGAAGGATGAGCTCTCCAAAGTCCTAACTAGCCATTGGTTTATTTTTTAAATTGCACCTAGAGATCTCGTGCCTAGGTTAAGGAGTCTACGAACCTAGGTTAGGGATCTACCTACCTACCTACCTACCTACCTACTTAACCTATTCCACATAGATAATAAGTGTTCAAACAAAATTACCAACAAATTAAATTTTGGTAGGCTAATTTTTTTTTTTTTCCTTTTTTGGGTCATTACTTTTTAGGGTTTAGGGTACACTACTAATGACAATGAGCTAATTTAGTTACTCGGTATCTATCATCCACAAGCTTGAAAATGGATACTTCAAATTTTCATTCATTGCTCTTGCAGTTATGCAGGTCTAAATGAAAGGGTCAGGATATGTATGTATGTGTATGTCTATGTATGTATGTCTATATGTCTATATGGATGTATGGATGTATGTATGTATGTGGGGATACAATAATCAACCCTTTTCTGAATCAAAGAGACACACAGACAAAAGGGCATTACACACATAACCATGAAGAGAAATAACCCTCTGGAAATCCAATTGCAACCTTTCATCCAATTATGGCTTTTGGGGAAGTTTGGTTTTGTTTGGAGAGTGTGAAGGGAAATTTTGGGGGGAATATGAATCTCTTCTTGGGATAAGACAAAAACACTATCCACAAAGGAAGCTGTAGTGTTCAACTTCTCAAATTCTTAAGCCCCCAAAAACCCTACTTTTGTGTGCATAGTGAAAAAAAGAATATGGGTTTGTACCTGAATTCTTCACAACTGGTCTTTGTAATGTAGTAGTCATCATAGTCTTTTTTGGGTTTCCAATTTGCAAAAGAGTTTCCTGCAAAAACGTCTCCAGGTGAGGAGGAGGAGGAGGAGGAGGAGGATGACATCAACAAACGTTTCCAAATTGCTTCAATTATGATGCTATCCTACAGATTCGTTTGCAATTGGAATGGTGTTCTACATTGGATCTCAAATTGCTATGCGAAATTTGTATCTGAGAGATCTCAAGCACAAGTACCTTTTGTAGTGTTGTCAAAGACAATCAAGGAGAAAAAGTTGTAAGGCTTTTCGGTGTTTCTGGTGTGCTCATCATCATGTTGTTAAACTGGTGGGGCGAATCCACGAGAATGAAAAAGAGAAGAAAACTGGGTCAGCCTTATTAACCCTTCTAATAACTTTCATCCCACAACAAAAGGCAAACAACATAGAAAGAAACACATTTCCAAAATTCTTTTCTCAATGTTCTTTTTGTGCAAGTACTGTAAAATCTAAGCCCATGGCTGCAAGATAAATGTTGAGAGAAGACTATAAAGGCTCAAAGTTTTAAAGATAATTCCAACCCAAAAAATCTATTGAAGAAGAGGACCGAGGAAGTTATTGTAGGTCATCATAGTTACCACACTATGAAAATGTAAAGAGTGTCCTATTCAGGAACAAAAGACATGCTAAAACATGTTTGTGGAATTCCTTAAAACCATTCAAACCACCAACTGAGATGTCAAGAACAAAATGGGTACCTTGCATGTGTTCCAATGTGGAGGTGGAAATGCTGAGAGATGAAATGCAAAAGCTACAAGATAAGCAAACCTTTGTTTCTTCATGGGACCCAGAAACTATGCTCCCACCATTCACAGATGTCATTATGGAGGCCACAGATGGTCGTTCAGTCCATTCCCATGTCTCCACCTTGGTTGGTACCTCTGAAGCACCTGGGCCTCCACCATGAACCCTTTCGTCGCCAATTTTGTGAAAATGCAGAATCTGCAAATTTATTCTGCAAAGAACTTGAGCATCTTTTCTTTGCATCAATTGCAATAACTTAGTTTCACTCAAGGCTGATACTAGGGCATAGTCAGTTTAATGATAGTTCAAGCTACGTAGTCATTGGGCTTTGGTAGTCCAGTGAAAAGAACTCCAGCATGTACTTTGACTACTAGAATAGCATGCAAATGATATTGCAGATGGGCAAGTCCGAAGTATTCAAGGAACTGCTTTCGAAGATGAAAGCAACAAATTGTGGTCCATTTGAATTAAAAATGGACATGGACCATGATTCTTTGGAGGCTTTCATACACTTCTTTTACAGTGGTTCTGTGAGGGATGAGATGCTGGAGTTTGTTGCTGATAAGTTGCTACGAGCTGCCAACAAATACAAGATTCCACTGTTGCACCAACAGTGCCAAGAGAAATTGGTTAACAGCATTCACCCAGAAAAAATCTTTCAGCTCTACCTTCTGGGGATCAAGTGTGATGCACAAGAGTTGGTGCAGGCTGTCATCAGTTATTCTGCCACTGCATTTGCTGACGTTTCGGAAATTCATGGGTATGAAGAATTTTTGAAGGATGATCCTGCACTTGTGGCTAGGCTTTGTAATGGTGTTGTTAAAAGGCTGAAAAAGCTCAAAGATGCTCACATTAACTAGAGCATAAAATATATATGACCTAACTACAAATCTACAATTGCTGATTCCCAAGAGCTCCCCCAGTAGACTGGAAACTATCCTATAATTTGATGCTCATATCAAGGCCAAATTAATAGCAAAGACAAAACTATGATATGGAAATTTAGCTTACTTTGTTCAAAATGTCAGGTTTTCTGTAGATTTTGCAAAATTTGTGCAATTAGTGCTGCTTTTTAAGACAAGTTTCCATATGGAAGGAACACTCACATGGAGTTTGGGTTGCTCTAGACACCCACTTGTGGCATAATTTTGGACAGCATTATGCAAGCAATAATCTTTCAAACTTGATTACCTACCACAGCCCACAGTGCATGGTTAACTTCTTCCTAACTGTATGTTGCATTTGGAAGACTTTTTTGGAACTAATCTGTGCTGAGCTTTGGCAGGTTCAAGACACAATTGAGTACCTAAAGAGGATTTGGGGCTGTTGATTTGGAACCTGTTGATTTTCCTCACCCCTTTTCTTTGTGTTCTTTTCTGCATTTGAGGAATAGGACAATGCCCCTCAAAGAATAACACTGAGATTCCAATAAAGTTGGTGTGTCAGAATAAACCCAAGATGAAAATATACTTGCTAATCATGGAAAAAAATGAACAAAAATGATATTTCTTTATTGCTTACTCCAAATTTAGGACCTCAGAACATTTGAATGATGTCTGTTCAGAGTTCCCACCAGCTGTGTGTCAGTGTGCTCTCCATCATTTAGCTAAACTTGGTCTCATCATGTTGAGGCAACACCACCAGAGTTGCCCCTGATATGGTAGCTCATATTAACTGAACTATTGCAGAAGCAGGGGAAAGGCAACATACCTTACAGGCCACAGAACATTCTCCAAGGGTGTCAAGACCATGAAAGTATCATCAAACCTGCTCTGTAGTTGGAATAAGCTCAAGTTATCTCTCCTTCCTCTTTGTTAACTGTTCATCGGCACCTAAATTACCTGCAGACTTGCTACCCTAAGAAAGGAAGAACATAGCAGCCTCAAGATACAGAGGCAAAAAGCTCCTGGACATGTTTTGCTGGAGCATCAGATTTCTCCACTAGCTCCACTACTTTATATGATGCCTCTGGAGTGCTAACAGATTCGACTGCAACCCGGGCCACAGTGTCACGAGAAACTGCACCTTCGTAAATAGAATCCTAGCAACCAGCATGGCAACTTTGGTCAGAATAAAACAAACTATTGTGATGATGCTCAATGCAGCCACTTTTGAGAGCCTCAAGCAATGGATTTGTGCACTCAGGGATCCTTTGACATTCCAGAAAAAAATGGAAATGCTTGATTGTGAAATGCAAGAACACAAAGATCTGCAAAGCTAGCTCAGACAATTGGTTACACATCATATATCCAGGGATAGGACTAGCATACCTCACGGCTCAGAAAAATGTTCCCGCTTGGAGGGTCATTCTTCAGCCCTCCAGGTCTGATGATGGTGTAGTCAATGCCTGACTTCCTGATGTAGTTCTCTGCCTGGAGCTTTGCAACTAGCGTGAGCCCAAATATGTTGAGAATTATGTAGACAGGGTTGAGCAGCTGTCCAATTGCTGCACCGTTAACCAGGATTGAGCTTACTAGCACAATTTTCTTGACCTGATTTAATTTGCAGGCATCCACTACATTTCTTGTACCCCAGTTATCCACCTGTATGAAATTGCCACATGTCAATGCCACGGTCCACTGTCCTATAGAGGTCATTTGATTGTACACCTTAATTTGACTACCTGTAACAACTCTGAGTTGGCTTCAAACAAAAAGAAAAAAGCAATGGAACAGAAAACAAATTCAAGGTAGGACTCTTTAGCACTAACAATGAATTATGGCTTATAGGTATCCAAGGCAGAGTCCACAATGCACAAGTCTAGTTGTTTCTGATGAGATGATGCTGAAACGGCACTATTACATGATAATGTATTCAATGGAGGGGAGTGATGGAGGGCAGGGTACCTTCCATGATGCAAGGAGGTCAAATGAAGGCCTAAACCCTGTGGCGACAATTACAGCATCCACACCTCCAATGGCTTTAGCAAGCAATTCCACACTCTGTGTCACATCTGCCAAAACCTTAACACATTCAACACACATGATTTCAGAATCACCCAACCCTTCAATTTCTCAATACCCTAAAAAAAATCTGCTCACACAACCCTTGTCAGGGACTTCAGGAAATAGTGAAAGGACTCACAAACTCGAGGTTGTCACTGCTTGGAAGAGCAGCCTTTGCCTTTTGCAGGTCACGCACACCTGCTCGCACCTGAAAACCTTTTGCAAGTAACTCCTTCACAATGCGCTTGCCAGTGCCACCTGTTGCTCCAGCCACAAACACTGTCTTGCTGCTGTTGCTTGAGTTCATGAGGGGACTATTGGTACCGGTTTCTGCTTTTGCAAGAGATGACCTGTTACTACCCTGTACTCATCAGTTCACAAGTTAACCTCAAAACAAATAATTCTTCCATACATGTTCCAGTAATACCCTGCAAAGAATTGGAGATCTCTGAAAAATGCAGCACCCCATTCCAAACACAAAAGAGAACAAATTGGACTGACATTCCAAGCACTGAAACAACATGCAATGGTGGGAAGAACATGCAAGTAACAGATACTGACTGCTAGTGTATGACTAGTCAAATGTCCTTCTGCAACTGGATCCATACAACAGTGGGGTCTGCAATGACTCCACAGAGAGAGAGAGAGAGAGAGAGAGAGAGATCATCATCATCATCATCATCATCATCACTGAAATGGTCAGTCAGAACAGAAGTTAGCACTCTTGCCTTGATTAAAAAAACCATGGTGAAAGAACAACAACAGAAAGACAAGAATGCTTTCATACAACAATTTGCTGCAGGGTGAGACTGATGTTCTCATTCATGCTTTAATTAGTGCACAGCAGGAATGAATATAACAATAATTCCAGCCGAAAATAAACAGAAGAACCTCCTAGATCACTACTGTAACCTTCTTCTTTCCAAGCCATCAAACCCGTACACATGCAAAAGTGGATTCACAAAACATACAGTCCTCCTGGCGTTCTTTCTTCATCAGACAAGACAAAATTGCTCATTTCCTTCTTCTTCTTCTTCTTCTTTTTCTTCTTCTCCTCCTGGAATTTTTTTTTATAAGACTCCGTGAAGAGACAAGTCTTGCACACTTGCAGAAGCTTTCACAAATCCTAATTGAAGACTAAGAAAAGAAAAGGGGGGGGGGAAAACTAGTGCAAAGTTGGAAGAGGAAAGTTCACCTATCTTTGTTGCGCGATGATGATGATGATGATGATATCCACGATTTTGTTGCGGCATCGTGAAAACGAACCAAAAACAAGAAGAAAAGAAGAAGAGGAATGATAAATGTGATAATGATCAAAATTCGATTGATATATTAACGAGAGACTTGTCTTACCTCCGCGATGATGAAAAGAAGAGGAGCGGAGATCATGAACTGGCGTCGACGACGACGACGATGATGATGCTGACATTGCAAGTTGTTATTCCGTGGCGAAGTAGCTAATAACCGCCGCAACAAGATGCTGCTGCTGCTGCTGCTGGAGGTCGTCTGGGAAAGCTCCCGATGCGCAATCCGGCACGATGTCGGGCACGCAAGAGGTCCAAAGAAAGCGGAAGAGACGGGCAAGGAGCCAGAGCAGCCAGAGGAACGAGAATTGGGAGCAGGAGAAGCCAATAGCGGACCTATTACTATGCTACGAGGAGCGAGAGGCAGCGAGGAGCGCGGCAGCAACACCGTCGCCATAGCCGCTGGCTACTGCAATGATTGTCCACCAGCGCGTTTGTGTTTTTCATTTTCTCCAAGTAAGGTGGATGGATATCATGGGCTTCTAGTGGTAAATGCCAAAGTGGCATTTTAGGACTAGTCCTAACCAAAGGTTTAAGTATAGGAGAAGAGCTTGTACTCAGGTCAATGTATGCCATGTTCTATCAATGGCCCAAAAATTTTAGAAATTTGATTTTTAATTTTTTTTTTAACATTACAATAGGGCATTTGGTTTTTTTCATATTCATAGATTTTATACACATTAGCACATAATGTGTTTGTGGTAAAACTTTTGGGCCAAAAAAAGTTGTTTAGACATTCCTTATGAATATTTGAACTTTTGTTTCCTCATGATACAAAGTCTTAGATTTTTTTGAAGGACTTAGTAAGGTTCCTTAAACTTGTTCAAATTTGACATTTTATGCATAAAATAATACCTTTGTAATGTATCTATCTATGAATAGAATCAAACTTTCAATATGAATTTGTCATTAAGTTTCAACAACATGTTTAAGTGAAGGGTCCAATGAATATAAATTGAAATAGTCCTTTTGGGTACCCTGACCATGTTTTAACCCCATCATGGTTTGCAAAAAATGGCCTTCCAAGGTTCTATAAATTTCTTCCATAATTTGATATTCCATTGGTATCAAACTAGCAAGTCAAAACCATATTAAAAAACCTAAATGGCATGCAATCAATTGCGTGTATAACCATTAACAGTTCACATGACATGGCATAATATGACTTAAGCTTCTACCCCATAATGCACTTGGTCATCATTCCAAGCACAGATCACAATATAAAAAAGGAAGGTATCCATAAAGTAAAACTTTTGTGCATAAATTTGAACAATAGTGATTTTAGAACCTATTTTTCATGAAATAAAGGTTGGAAAAGGTATGTTCATCTTCCACACCACCCAACACCACAATGATGCAAAATTTGGCCATTTTAAACCACTTTGAAAGCCATTAAGTAAGAACCCCACTACTTCCAATTCTTTCTCACAATTGTTTGTGGGGTTACAATCATGAGGAGGCAACATTGCGGCTTGACAACGATTTTGCATGATTGTCAACTTGAAAAAAAATGATTAATAGTCAAGAATGACAAGGTTTATGAGTGGACCAACAAACATACTATAATTCCCAAAATGTGTTTGTATGATGGCCAAATGGGTTGAAAAAATTGCTTCACATTCTAAAACAAGCTAGTATTGAAGGTAAGTTAAGCCAATTGCCTTTGAGAGTTCTTGCATGGGAAAACAACTTCAACTCCAAAATCAAATTTGTAATAACTTTCACAAATTGCTATTTCATAGAATCTACTATGTGAACCCAACTTTCTTTGGTCACCATGTTTATGACTCATGCAATTGCATCTATGGCATGCATATATATAATCTACCTTCAAAAAACATTTAGCATATGGAATTCTAGACATAAGTTTTGTCCACCAAATCAAACACAAATGATCATGGGCATGTCCAACAAGATTAATGAAAGAGGTGAAATGTTGAGATAATAACCTCTTTTCTAGTTCACAATACATTGTTTAGAAGTTAGATTGACAAACCTTGACTTGAAAATGAAGTCACAAATGAAAGTAGTTTGTGTTTGTACATACTTGGACAAGGTTTGCATAGCCTCCATTAAGGGCAACACACATGCAAGACCTAAAAGAGACTCTAGATCACAAAGGAGTTCATAATTTGCTTTGACAATGTCAATGATGGTGCTATCAATAGCCATCTTTACAACTAGAGGTTTGTATTCAGCAAAAATTCACTTGCATGGTGATAACATAGAGATCCAATGAGTCTTGGTATTCCTTGTAATTTTATTGCCTTTGCTTTTCAAAACTTCAACAAATCTGATAGCTTGAAAATGCCATTTGGGATTTGTGAATAAAATAGTTATGCATGGAGGTAAATAGAAATTCAATTTTGAAAACCAAATTCAGCCCATTCAAAGCAACTAGGTTGGTGTGATGGGCCATGTAGTGAACATTGCTCACATATGGAGCATGTTTTTGCATTAGTTGAATGATCACACCACTCTTCACACCATGGAAAATTGCAACTCCATTTGCGCCAAAACAAACCAATTTACTAGCAATGTTAGTCTCACTCAACCCCCCCATGTTGACCCCATGTTGATCCAAGCTTTTGACTATCAAGGATGTCATGTTATCAACAATAGTTTCATCAACCACTTTATACATGTTCAATAGAAGGGGGAGTTGCTTCCAATCATCTGTCACATAAGCATGCACGATCGACCAACTTTGGTTGTCAATGGTCATCAATTCATCACAATTCACTGAAATGAATTGTGATTTTTGCAAGGTAACCTTTGTGGCACAAATGATAACATTTTTCTATTGCTTTTGCCATACTCCACCTTGTTGAGTCAAACTAGAGTTTTTGTGGACAAATTTCAACCTTGAGAAACTAGAAAAGTAGAGCACATTTTGCACTTGACCATTCTCATTTTACCATCTTTTCCACTCCACACACAGGTTTTGCCCAACAAAGATGAGCAGCCCAGTGTTCCTGAAAAACCCGATTCAACTCCCATTCAATTTTATTTTTTTGGTTTACATCCACTTTTGGCTCTTGCATCATCTATGGCAACAACAAGCTTGGGCAAGACTTCTAAGGTAAGTATAGCCTTCCCTTTAATAGATGCAAAAGGTGGAAACATCAACCATGACCATTAGAGGTTTAGGTTCACAAACCAACATGGCTTCAAGAGAACTTTTGAATCACAGTTCAGGTTCTTGACCATCTCCAAACTTTTGCACTTCTGCACAAACTTCACTCATTCTGAGGAGACATTAAGTATCCCTGTGAGAGATTGGATAGCAGGTTAGTGTCTGGAGCTGATTACAACTGACTCTGAGGAAAAGGAGACATCAAAATCACAAGGCAGCTCTGAATAATTTGGGATTCCACTTCTACACATGGATGTTCTTACTCTTCAGAACACAGAATTCCATGAAGCAGATGTTCCCAGGAGAATTTTATTTGCTGTGCCTTCTTAGCTCAGCAAAAGGATCTGAAAAGGAGCTATTTTTCGCATAATACTATCATCACTTATATCAATGAGATTTGCAGTGGAAAAAAACTCCAGATCAACACTTTGAAGATAACCCCATCCTGTAAGTTTTCTAGCAAACACAAAAACTAAGATGACAGGAATGAAAATGGTGGTAATTTTTTGCACAATACATCATCACATATATCTATGAGATTTGCAGTGGGAAAAAACTCCAGAACAAGACTTTGAAGATAACCCATCCTGTCAGTTTTCCAGCAAACACATCAACTAACATGACAAGAATGAGAGTAGTGGTCATAACTCATAATAACCTAATATGATTGTCACTTTGAAAGTGTCAGACCGGCACCTTCCTCAGGAATAGCAGCAACAACAACAACAAGCTGCTGTCATGATTCTTCTCTATTGACAAATGGACAATGATGGCATTGTTTGTCTGCTGCCCCCATGATTAATTAGAGCTTCTTCCTCCCCTTAGAGAGACGCTCCTGGAAGAATCAAAAGTTGGAGCCCCTTGTGTAAGGTTTTTCTCTTCTATGAAGGGTTCCAATGGCTTAAAGCACCTGACTGAAGAATTGGGTTGTGCTTACATCTGCTGCTGGCTGCAACAAGCTGGTGTTGTGGGGAGAGAACTTCCTCCAGCAACTCAGGGTTGTGAAGCAGGACCCGATGATAGTAATGAGCCAAAGTGAGACCAATACAAGCAAGCATCCACAAAATCTTCCAGTAGAAAATCTTCTACACAGATTTTGCATACTGATCTGCTATGTCCTTTTTGGGAAAGCTTGCAAAAATGAAAAAACCCCATAAAGCACTGAAGAATGTGTTGCTTACATCTCTTCTTGGAAAGCTTGTGAAAATGAAAAAAATCCTTAAAGCACTGAAGAATTGGGTTACTTACATCTTCTCCTGCTGGTTGCTGCAACGAGCTCCTGGTGCTGAGAAAGAACCTCCTGCAGCAACTCAGGCTCGTGAAGCAGGAGCTGATGATAGTACCGTGCCAAAGTGACACCGATACAAGCATCCACAAAATCTTCCTGCAGAAAATCTTCCACAAAGATTTGCAGACGATCTGCAATACCCTTTTTGAAAGCTTGCGAGATAAAAAACCGAGCATAGCCGCGGATTCTGTTGGTAACAGGAAACACACAACAAACAGGGCTGCTGACTTGCGGCGTGGTGGTATTCTCCACGCGATAGAAAAATCCCCGTTTCTCGTTCGCCGCTTGCTTCCCGAGAGTGACCAAATTGGAATCGAACTTGGTCAGCGGAAGATCAGTGTCGATCCAATCGTCTTGCAAGTACCAAGAGCTCCATAACAGACTTCCAGGCTGCGGATAGTAGCTGATTTCCTTTGGCGTCCAGATGCAAATCACCCTCTTGGGCAGCAACTGCAGCAGATTCATCTCCAACACGCCCTCGTCTTGTGCGACAAGATATTCTCCGAGATTGGCAATCAGCCATGCATCAAAACCGGGAGGATCTTCCCACTCGCCACCTGTGCGCAGCTGCAAAATGATGAACTCGAACGGCATCTCGTCCAGGAACTTCCTGATGTCAGCGACGACAACATCCACTTTGTACGTTGTGAGAGGTCCGTGACAGACTTTGCGCTCCTGCTGCACGCGGATGTCGAGAACACGAGCTCCGCGACAAAGCTGTTGATAGATCGAGAGCTTCTGGCACCTTGCAAAGGGACGTGAAATGAAAGGAACGCCAATCTTGTCCGTCGCGGAGTCGTGAGTCCCCGGCCACAAAACATCTCGCACTTTGATGCTCTCCAGTGGGAGAGTGGCCATCCATTCTTTGTGATTGTGATGTCGGTAATTGCTTCCGGGGAAATCGATCCCTTCTTCTTCTTCTTTCTCTCGCAGTCGCTTCTCCTCTGCTTCCACAACCCTCTGCTTCGCCACTTGAGCTCCCATGTTGTTGTCCTTCTTCTTCTTCCTTCTTGCAAGGCACAATTCTGCAACAACACTCGAACTTCCTCCTCCTCTGCACTCATGCACTTCTATCGCTCTCTCGGAGAAATACTTTCAAGGTCATGTTCATAACTGCCTAGTTTCCGTTGTCGTTCCCTCCTAGTTCCCCTCGCTCATAGACTTCTATAGACCTTCACTCCTGCTTCTTCTTCTTCTTCTTCTTCTTCCTCTTTTCCTCCTTCGAAAACTTCCTTTCAAGCTTTTTTTTTCTTCTTCTTCTCCTCCTCGTTCCAAAATTCCTTTCAAGCTCTTTTTTTTCTTCTTCTTCTCCTCCTCCTTCCAAAATTCCTCTCAAGCTTTTTTTTTTCCTTCTTCTTCTCCTCCTCCTCCTCCTCCTAACAAAATTCCTTTTACGCTTCTTCTTCTACTTCTTCTTTCTTGTAGAGAGCCTAGCACAAACAGATGATGCAAAAGCGATATGAAAGAAAAGAATCCTTCACTCCTGATTGTTCTCCTCCTCCTCCTCCTCCTCCTTCAAAAAATCCTTTCAAGCTTCTTCTTCTTCTCCTCTTCCTTCTCCTTACAAAAGTCCTTTCACGCTTCTTATTCTTATTCTTCTTCTTGTACAAAGCCTAGCATAACGGATGATGCAAAACCGATGTTAAAGAAAAGAATCCTTCACTCCTGATTCTCCTCCTCCTTAAAAAATTCCTTCCACGCTTCTTCTTCTTATTCTTCTTCTCGTACAAAGCCTAGCATTAACGGATGATGCAAAACCGATGTTAAAGAAAAGAATCCTTCACTCCTGATTCTCCTCCTCCTTAAAAAATTCCTCCCACGCTTCTTCTCCTTATTCTTCTTCTCGTACAAAGCCCAGCAAACCGGATGATGCAAAACCGATGTTAAAAGAAAAGAATCCTTCACTCCTGATTCTCCTCCTCCTTAAAAAATTCCTTCCACGCTTCTTCTTCTTCTTCTTCTTATACACAGCTTACGATGTTAAATTAAAAAGGTTCTCACCAGATTTGAAGCCAGCCGTTGCGGACAAGAATTTCGACGCAAATAAAAACTCCCGAACCCCCACCCCCAGCGGCAACAGAAGCAGCGGCAGCGACCCTACTACAATTACTACTGCTCTACACCTTCCAAGTTCCGACGAGGATGACCTTGTGCCTCCTCCTCATCAATGAATACAATCAATGAATACAATGAATACAACAATCAATGTTTTTTTTCAATCAATCGATTAATACAACAATCAAACGTCGAAAAGATCCACAACAAATCTTCCATCGCTTCCAAAACAACACAAATTGCACAACAATTTCTCGTCTGTTCTCACAAAACACAAGAACACGAGCGAGAGAGAGAGAGAGAGGTATATACGTAGATGCCCCAGATACCTACCTACCTACCTATGTGCCACAGATACCTACTTACCTACCTATATGCCGCAGATAGTACCAAATTTATTTTTATTTTTTGGGGGTCAATTTTGTGATGTAGCCAAAAGTGGCGATCATCCATGGGAAGATTTAGCCAAAAATTTGACGGCTATGAGCTAAATATGAAAGTAATTTTTTTCAAACATCCTTCTGTATTTTTGGCTAAACCTACTTGAACCATGTATAGGGAGAGATCTGGTGATTTTTCTTAAAGTTTGGTGGAATTCTGGCTATTGAAAATCTAAAACTAGCACTTGATTTTAGCACTTTTTAGTTTTTTTAAAAAATTTCGCCTTTTGGCTATATATAGCTAGTAAAGGCTGGTAGTAATGTTTTTCTTTTGTCAATTTTGTTGATGTAGCCAAAGTGGCGACCATCCATAGGAAGATTTAGCCAAAAAATTGGTGGATACAACAAGCTAAATATGAAAGCAACTTTTTTCAAACGTCCTTCTGTATTTCTGGCTACCTACTTGAAGCATGTATAAAAAATCTGGTGATTTCTCTTAAAGCTTGGTCGAATTATGGCTATTGAAAATCTAAAAGAGCATTGATTTTAGCACTTTTTTAGTTTTTTAATTTCTCCTTTTGGCTATATATAGCCAGTAAGAAAAAGGAGGCTGGTACCAATTTTTATTTTTATTTTTGGGTTGATTTTTTGATGTGCCCAAAGTGGCAATCATCCATAGGAAGATTTAGCCAAATTTGGCAGCTACAAGCTAAATATGAAAGTAAAATTTCAAACATCCTTCTGTATTTTTGGCTACCCTACTTGATATCTGGTGATTTTTCTTAAAGTTTGGTGGAGTTCTGGCTATTGAATTTAGAAGAAGAGCACTTTATTTCAGCACTTTTAATTTTTAATTAATTTTTTTGGCTATATATATATATATCCAATATAAAAAAAGGTTGGTATCAATGTTTTTCTTTTCTCAATTTTTGTGATGAAGCCAAAATGGCAATCATCCATAAGAAGATTTAGCCAAATTTGGCTACATGCTAAATATGAAAGTAGAAATTTTTTTAAAACATCATTCTATAAATTTACTTTAAACCCTAAATTTATATTCATGTGAAAGTTTAGGGTTTAGGGTTTAGTCCCTTTTGGTCAATACCATAGTATAGGGGGTTTTTTTTAGCATAGGTTTGTTAAATAATTAATTAAATAATTAATTGTGATATTTTGCATTAACAATTGTGATCTTTCATATAAGAGGAGTATTAATATGCAATAATAACAACCAAAAGTGTGTGCAAGATGGCAAGACTCGGCTAAACTAGACTAAAAACAAGTTGATGACAAAACTTAGTAACAAATGTTAGGAATTGTAAGACCACAATGATGCTACCATTTTGGACTTGAAATTTTTTGAGATGAAATGGCCATGGTATTCATACTATTCAAGTTTGTGAAAAATAAAAAAACTATTGCTAGTAAGGGAAAAAAAAAAAAAAAAAAAAACTATTGCTAGTAAGGGAAAAAAAAAAAAAACATATTAAGAATTGCCTAATAATTCATTTTCATAATTTTGAAAAACCTAGAACAATTTGGTAAATCAAAATAAACTTAACCAATACAACACTAGTAGATACCCAATTTGACGATTAAAAACCCCATGGTTCTATTTTTTGGGTTCTTATGAATCTAATTCAAACTAGATCTAATTTTCAAAACTTTGAACCATTTTGTTTAAATAACTAGACCCAAAACCATATTCCCAATTCTATTCATGTGTGAAATCACAATCAAAATTAGATTTTTTTAAAAAATAAAATAAAATGAGTCTCAATTACGAAGAATCAAGATTGATTTTTAAGAACAAAGTTGAAATCAAAATCAAAATCTATTGTTTTGAGAAACCAAATCTAGAACCAAGAATGGATTCTTGGTTCTTTTTTATGTGCGAGACTATAACCAAAACAAATTTCAATTGATTTTTCAAAGCCCAAAATGAAGGATTTTCATAAAAGCAAAGGAACCAAGCAACACTAGTTTTTACACTTAGGTTAGGAGCTAGGACATTTAGCTCTAGTTAGTTAGACCCAAGCCATTAAAAGATGGGTATATTGTCATATTTAGCATTAAAAAAAAATAACCCATACATCATTGCTTTTAAAAATAAAGCAAACATTAAATAGGAACAACAATTTAAATAGAAATGGAAAACATTAAATAGGTACAACAATTTAAATAGAAATGGCAAACACTAAATAGGTACAACAATTTAAATAGAAATGGCAAACATTAAATAGGTACAACAATTTAAAATGAGGCATAGTTGCAAGACAATGCTCATCAATGAAAAAAATTATTTTCAAAATTATTTTATTATATTTTGAATTGTGATAAATGCCTTAAACTATTTTTCTTGTTTCATGTTGTGCCCTACAAAAGTAGTAAATATTTTTATCACCCACCATTTATTTTAAAGAAAAATTAAAATTATGATGTAATAATGGTTAGAATTGTCATTTGTAGCCCAAAGGTTTGGGGTTTAATTAATTTTTATTAACTTTTCATTTTCTACGTGTAAGGTGTAGGAACCCTTACCCATAGGTTTAAGATCCCTCACCACTCTTAAGGGGTAAGGTGTAGGAACCCTTCCTCCTCACCTTCATCTTGTGATTGTGGTGTGATTACATCCATGGTAACATTCATCTTGTGCTTTAGGATTGTAACCTTAACTCGGTTAATGCCCGGTTTCACCTTGGTCACTTTTTTGCATAAGAAGTATGCCATATATGGTAGGTAGATAGATAGGTAGGAAAATAGGTGACTAGTAGGTAGGTAAGTAGCTGATTTGGTACATAGGTAAGGGCTGTTTTTACTACCTATACACTAAGAAACCGGGTTGCAAGTTGCTAGTAGGTAGGTAGGTAGGTAGGTAGTCTTAAACAACTGAGTTAACTACCATGGTTAGCTAGCGAACTGGAAACTAACAGAAAACTGTTTCCTGACCACTATCCATCCATCCATCCATCCATTTATTTTTCACTCCGGCCCTTAACAAGGACTTAAGGACCGGTTTTCACTCCTTAGGGGGTGTTACGTCTCTGTCCGATCCTTAGTCTCGGGATGGCTTAGACCACGAAGGAGCTTGAGCTTCGTGCTCGATCCCGGTCTCGGGGGTCTTCCGAAGGAGCTTCGTGATCGATCTGAGTCTCTTCTCGGGGTCTCGCGCAGATCGCAACAAAGGAGCATAGTGCTCGCGTTAACGCGCAAAGGAAAATCACTCATCGTATGTATCGCTTCGTGGCTGCTTGAAGTGTGCATGTCGAAGACGGCAGTTTTGCATTGCAGTAGGCTAAGTGAAGAATGCTGGTGAATTTTGTTTTGCCCCCATGATGAAGAGAGTAGTGATGCAGAGCTTAGTGAGGACACAGCGGCGGCTCTTCTTCTACAACAGCAGCAGCAGCTCTTTCACCCAAAGGCTCCAATTCTTCCAGTCAGCAGCAGGGTTCTGTAACCAGAGTGAAATAGTAAGACGACAACACCCATACATACTTTTGTGATTTCTTCCTCACAACCCATCTTGGTCAGACTGGTTGAATCTTCAGCAATTTGAATGCTCTTAGGATTAGGGCGGAAGTGGAAATTTGATGCCTGCAACTTGCAAACCCTACTAAACCCTAAATCCTTCAAACGCAATCCTGCTAGCAATTTTAGAAACCAACTGGTGGGGTGCCACTGATGGATGCAATGCTCAATAGGTACAAGGATTTCAGAATTTTCCTTATTTGGGTTTGTTCTATTCCAGGAAAATCAGGCACCGCCACCACGACCTGAGGAGGATTATGATGTGGTCATTGTTGGTGGTGGAATGGTAGGTGCTGCTGTTGGGTGTGGCCTTGGTATGTATGAGTTTTTTTCTGAACAACCCCTTGCTGACTGATGGATGTAGGTTTTTTTTGTTTTAGAGAGATGTCATGGACTTGTCATGTAGTGGCACATTGAAGAAGAAAACTAGAAATGAGGCTTGGAAAGATTCGCATTCTTCTCTAGGGTTTACAAAAAAAAATTCAGGCTGTGCAGATGTGGTGTATCGTGCAATGCACATTGAAGAAGGAAGATAGAAATTAGCTTGGAAAGGTTGCATTCTCTAGGGTTTCAATTGTTTTCGGTCTTTGGTAGAGATGTGGCTTGTCAGACAATGCACCTTGAATAAGGAAGATAGAAATGAGCTTGGAAAGTTTTGCATTCTCTAGGGTTGCAATTGTTTTCAGGATGTGGTGAAGATTTCAGCTTGGATACAAGTTCTGATTTCTTTGATTTCTGTGCTGACTTATTGCAGCAAGTTCAGCCATGACCAGAGGTTTGCGGGTGGCAATGATTGATAGCAGCCCAAAACAGCCCACCTTTCGTAAACATGATCCAAATGCTATACCAGACCAACGTGTCAGTGCCATCACACCTGCCACAGTCCGCTTCTTCCAAGGTCTCCCCTTGTCTTGTGATCATGTTCCACCTCGGTCCTCATGTTGAGTAATCATCTGTCACCATTCACTCTTGTTTTGGGTTTGACACAAATGCATGGAAAAGGTTGTCTGATTGGAAGCTTGATCTGAATTGCAGATGTTGGAGCGTGGGAAGGTGTTCTATCAGCAAGGCCTACACCCTTTGACTCTATGCAGGTGGACAGCTGGCTTGCATTTCTCCTACTCCTTGGTCATTGTTCCAAGATTAGTGCTCTTGATCTTGCCACTTGTTGCTGATTCTGGTAAACCCGGAATTGTATATTGCAGGTCTGGGATTATGGAGGGCTTGGCTTCACACGCTACAAGGCAGAGGATGTTGGTGAGCCTCTGCTGGGGTAAGTTCTTCCACAAATCACATTGTCAGCAGTCATGCCATTGTCTTCAGCTTCTTCTTCTTCTACTCGGGGATTTTTTTTACTAGAGATGTTTCTTTTGGATATGGGTGCAGGTATGTGGTGGAAAACAATGTGTTGCTTGCAGCTCTTCACTCTTGTTTGCAGGTCTGTTCTTCTCTGTCAGACACTAGTTTACTCCCTCTAAGTTTTTTTGCCCCTACCAGATAGCCCAGAAATTGATTCTGATCCTGGGTCTGACTGCAGAGTGTAGGATCCATTGAGACCATGAACCCAGCACAAGTGAAGTCGGTCATGTTTCCATCTTCCAGCAATCTGTCTCCAACTCAAACAAAAGAAGCTGCCGAGAGTAATGGAAAACAGGATTGGGCACAAATTGAACTTGCTGATGGCCGTCGTCTTCGAACAAGACTAGTGGTAAGGACATAGTTTTTACTTCTTTGTGGCATTTGTGCTGTAGCTATGTGTAATAATGGTTTACCTGAAATTTGTGGTGCATTGTTGTATACTTCCCTACACCCACTCATTATTAGGAGCTGATGATGTTGCTTGAGATACAGCCATTGTGTCAGACTTTTGAAAGGAAGTATGACTGTCATTTGGATCTCAAGAAACAATCGCAATGGATGTTGGACAGGAAGCATGTGTCACAGGTTTTCTTTCTGAGTGGGTTCACTTGGCTTCATTTGGGGACATTGTGCAAGGGTTTAGGGTTTATCTCCATGAGAGCTAGTTGAAAATGAGTAAGGGTATCTTAGGTTTTGTGATGGGCATGTGTGCAGGTGGGTGCAGATGGTGGGAAGTCAGCAGTGAGATCTATGGCAGGATTTCAAACGAGAGGTTGGCAGTACAAACAAACAGCAGTGATATGTACAGTCAAGGTGGAGTGGGAACATACCACAGCATGGCAACGATTTCTCCCCACTGGCCCTTTCGCATTGCTGCCAATGGGGGGCACCTTCAGCAACATTGTGTGGTCAACATCTCCTGAAATTGCACAGGAGTTGAAATTGATGCCAAGTGTGGACTTTGTGGTGGAGGCAAACCGAGCATTGCTGGAAGATTATGGCTCACAGCCATATTCAGGGCTTGCAGAGCTGCTAAGCAGCGGGTTAGGGAAACAGCTCTTTGGTAGTGAGTTGGGGACACAGCTGCTTGGGGCATTCACCCCATCATCAGCAGAGCAGTTCCAGGTTCCACCACGTGTTATGGACTGTGTGACAGAGCGACTCTCCTTTCCACTCTCACTCTTGCATGCCACCAAGTATGTGAACCACCGTGTTGCTCTTGTGGGTGATGCAGCGCACACAGTGCACCCTCTTGCTGGCCAAGGAGTAAACCTTGGATTTGGAGATGCTTTGGCTCTTGTAAACACCCTGCATAGAGGTGTTGAAGGGGGATTTGACATTGGAGAGGTGAGTTCTCGGGTCCTAATTGTGTTTGTTTGTTTGAGAATCTATGGGGCTTAAAAAGATACCATATCTGCCAATATTCAGTGTATCTAAATCTCCTGGGTTGTGTCCATGGGCTTTGTTTCTTTCCAGGAAAGAGTACTGAAGGAGTATGAGAATGAACGAAAGAAGACCAACATGACAATGATGGCATTACTGGATGGCTTCCAAAAGCTTTATGCCACAGATTTTGGGCCTCTGAATATAGCTCGTGCAGCTGGCTTCAACACAGTAAATCTCCTGGGTCCTCTGAAGAAGCAAATTATCACATATGCAATGGGTGTTCACTAATCAAGTTCTGAGCTGCAGAAAACAATGGTACAACAAAAGTATTCCAACCAGAACTCAAGCTTTCTCCCTCTTTATGTTTCTCTTCTTTGGTGTAGGGTGCTAACCAGTATCATGGTTGAGTCTTCCCCCCCACTCAGGGACTTGCAACAGAAACTCAGTATGCAAGTGCAAGTGGTTAGGCTAGCCTATACCCATCATTAGGAACTCGGTGAAGGCAATGGGTATGTAAGTTGTCATAGAAACGTTGCCTTTGTACATGTTAGTGTGTCACTAAAACAATTGAGAGACTGAATGTTGTTCATCTTGCTAGTTTTTATGGTTCATTTTGAGGTGCAAGTTCATCCCTTGCATGAATTTGTTCTCCAATGGTCCTTGATCCTTGTGTAGATGGTGGTATCAAAGATATTAAATGCCTAGTGGTGGAATTTTTTTAGTTTTAAAGAGGAAACCTTGGATTGCAATTCATGATGTGTGATGAAGGAGATGACAGGGTTTTAACAACAGGCTTCCTCCAAAACAGGTGAGTATTCTTTCTAAGCTCAACCCTTTCCAGCCCTCTGTCTTATCACTAGATAACATGCATGCAAATGGGAATTTGTATTTGTTTCTACCACAGTTGTTATAACAAATTTTGCACCAAAAGTCTGTTGTCACTTTGCATGCTACATACTACATGAGTCTTTATTAGGGTCATGAAGTTGATACACTTGGTCTGAGTTCTGGATGTCGAATTGCAGCAGTTCAGTCCTTGACTTCCCCGACTTTTCTACATGATTCGGCTGATGGCTTGATTTGAAGGCGAGTGTTACCAATCAGTTCTAACTTGAAACCATAACTGTTATCTCAGTTATGCTTGAAAACTTGCCCAATAAATAGAAACTTAACAAATAGTTCATTGTACAATGGCTTTGCCCTTCATGGTAGGTTCAAACAAAGTCATGTAATATTGTTGAACGATTGCGGTGTGGATGGATGGATTATCTAGTTTTCCATTGTAGCCCATTGTTGACTATTTTTTGGGTTTTGTGATACATACACAATGTGCACCTTCAACACGTCAGTGTTTTTTATGTGTGTGTGTGGTTTGTCCTATGATAGAAAATGTAGATGGAAATTTTCTATTTGTGTACATCTTTACATGTGGCATGTGATGGGTCACAAACATAGGTGTATGTCTAGTGAAGATGCTCATGTCGCCAAATAGAAATAGAATTTGCTTTTCAAACAAACACACCAACACAAACTCACACATAAGTTTTTTGTTATTGGATCTTGTGCATCAATGGACAACTAAATTCCATGTAAGATGTATGTACATGCCTATGAGCACCAAGTGGTTTTAAGAAATAAATTTGTCAAGGAATGCTTGACATCATATTGCTCATCAAAAGGTTTGAAGCCATTTTTTGGCCATTTGGCAACATCTATCATTTAACTCCTACACCTTCA
>Ga0209208_10003956_pt1 | contig 21120 bp, 16 predicted proteins | sample S1TSphfallax_3_FD_187694 | JGI IMG/M metagenome (GOLD analysis project Ga0209208, IMG submission 187694) | Host-associated microbial communities from peat moss isolated from Minnesota, USA - S1T2_Fd - Sphagnum fallax MG (SPAdes) (version 2) | ecosystem: Host-associated > Plants > Peat moss >...
CGATAGTTGTTTCATGAAGCATGTGGAAGGAGAAGATGGCAATGGAGGCAATTCATAGACACATGAGAAAATCTAAGTATTGAGAACTCAATTGCAACCAAAAGAGAAAAAAAAAAGAAAAAGGAAAAAAAAGTGAGAGAGATCATTCAAAATTGCATTGGAATTTGATGATGAGAATTAGCTAAAGGTAAATAAAAATAAAAATAAATAATTAATTAAAAAAAAAACACACACACACACACATCAGGGTTTAATAATAGGGTTTAGGTGGGAAGAGATGGGGGCAACTAAGGCAATGTGTAGAGAGACACATGAGAAATCAATAATTAAGAATTTAGCCACATTTAGACCTAAGCATTTCCTAGGTCGCCAGCAATTTTGTAAAAATGCTACAAACCCACCAACTCTAGGATAGTCGCCATATATTGCTAATTAATGCTGAGAATCCTCGCCAGTAAAACCTACTTGAGGAATTTGAAAAGGAAAAAAAAAACTCTGGTCATGATCTCATCATGATGATGATGGGCAGCTCCAATTAAAACCCCCCCCCCCCCAAAAAAAAAAAAAAAAAAAAAAAAAACCCATCATTGGAAAACTCAGTTCCATTGATTTGAACAAGAACAAGACCCTATCTTCTCAAATATCTAAATGGACCAATCAGAGGAGCAGATGAAACCCCATCCGCTCCTCTAATTGGTCCATATATTTTTATTTGACCCGTCTTTCAATTCATTCCACACAAACCAAAACCCAAAATTCAAAAACATAGAAAACAAAAATTAAAAAATCATCGCAGTTATTTATTAGCTAGTGTTTTAAAAAAAAAGAATTCCTTTCAATTCTAGGGACAAAATTCACTTTTTAACTATATCCAAAATTCAGTAATTTTCTGTTGGTGGTGAATTTTCGCCATTTTGTGAAAAATATTTAAAAAAAAAGAATAATCTATAACAAATTTCCTGTTTTAAAAAAAGAAAGTCGCCATAAAAAAAATTTAACTAGAAAATTCATGAAAATTTGCGAAATTTGCATACAATATAAAAGGGTGCTTCAGATTTTTATACTTTCATATTTATAATATTGCTTTATTTGGCTAAATACACTTAAGGATTATCGCCTCTTGAGCAACATCACAAAATTGGAGGAAAAAAAAAGAAGAAAAAGAAAACACTTATCCTAATTAATATTTTTTCTTTCAACAGTTATAAAAAAGAAAAATGAAGTCACCAAATTAAAAAAGGGTTTTTTCTTTTGTTTTAAAAAAAAATCGAAATTTTTGGCGAATTCATGTTTTTCCAAAATTTTATTTATCAAGTGTTTTTTCCAATTTTCACTGAAAAAAGAAATTTTGCTTCTTGTTGTTGTTTTTGTTTTTTGTTTTTTCTGAGGCGTCCGATGGTAGAGATCGTGGATTTTCCACCGTCGATTCGATCTGTTCATTATCTTCATCTTCCTTTCCGAGTCTCTCTGCGTTCTCGTCTTCGTCTCCGACTGCGCTGCTCGTTTCCTCGCACGTTTCTGGTGACAGCAAATTCCGCTCCATTGCGGACTCTTTTGTTCGTGTTTTTGTTTGAGGGTGCTCGGTTGCGGTTGCTGTTTTTCTTTTTGAAGAGAAGTGGCTTTTGCTCGACCTTTTCGCAGCCGCTTGACTGTGGTTGGCAAGTAAGTATTACCATAATAACAGAATCCCTTTGAGTATTTGAAACAAGAGTAGCGACAGAGAGGATTGCATAAGAGAGTCGCATGCGAGTTTCATCAGGTTGTTCTTTTCTGTGCAAAATCTGAATTTTCGAACGGTGATTTTTTGAGGGTTTTTTTTTTGTTTTTGGACAGGGACTTGTTTTTCTTTCCATTTATTGTGGAGCATTTGAGTTCCTTCATGAACTTGGACGTTGTTGTTCTCTGTGTGCTCAGAAGCTTGGACTTTCTCTCCTCCTCGTTTGAATCTGAACTTTAAATTTTTGAATTCTTGGACATCTGTTCTTGGTTTTTTTGCTGCGAGAATTTCCATTTTAGGGTTTGGTGCTTGTGACTGTCTCTGATGAGACTCATGTCAGTTTCTTCTTCTTTCTTTTTTAGTGTTTTTTGCACAGGATCTGACGAGAAACAATTTGGGGTTGTTGTTGGTTTAGGGTTATACAGGGACATGCTAAATTGAAATAAAAGCTCTTTCCTTCAGAAGCTTGTTGCAGCTTGAATGAGGATACTGTTGACTTTTTTGATTAGCAATGTCTCTTGAGTGCTAGCCAACATCATGTCTGAGTCTTCCCATTGCTTCCAGAAAGGCAACAGAAACTCAGGACGCAGATTGTGTATAATGGTTTGCCCAAGTTTTTGGGAAGATTATTATATGCTTATCTACACCCACTGTTGGGAGCTGATGAACTCAGTGGGTAGTCATGGCAGCTTGTCACTGCCGTTTGTGATGAAGGTGATGGTCTGTCACTTTGTAAGTGAATCTCATGAGGTTATGACTGCACTCATTGTTGTGTTACCTATAATTGTCGTTGTGGAGATTTCTCTGCAACTTCATCAAGCTTGTTGTTGGTTTGATGTGAGAATTTCCATTTTAGGGTTGGTGCTTTGTTACTGTCTCTGATGAGACTCATATCAGTTTCTTCTTCTTCTTCTTCATCTTCCTTTTTTTGTGTTTTTCTCACAGGATGTAACAACAAACAATTCAGGGTTTTTGTTGGTTTGCTGCCATAATTTCCATTTTAGGGTTTGGTGCTTCTGACTGCGTCTGATGAGACTCATATCAGTTTCTTCTTCTTTATCATCATCTTCCCCTTTTTGTGTTTTTTCACAGGACCTGACAAAAAAAACAATTTGGGGTATTTTGGTGCAGTTTCCAAGACTGAAGAAAGTTTTGGTTTCTTGGTGGAATAATAATGGTTAGGGGGAGTAGTAGTAACAACAACAGCTCTGTTCCACCGCCCTGGAGGCAGCCAGCTCCAGCAAAGAAGAAGGACAAGTATGAGCACTTGAAAATGAGAGCAACAAAGGAGCCAGGGCGGGGATCCACCATGTATGCACCCCCTGTTCAGAAGAGGGGATTACCTGACCTCTCTGAGCCAGCAAGTGAGAACATGTTTGATTTCGATGAAGACCTACAACTGGCATTCCAAAGGAATTTTCAGGTACACCTCTCCCTATCTCCCTTTCTCAAAGTTACTACTCAATTTTGGACTTTTGTCTATGTGATTGCCATTCAAGACCTTTTCACTTTCACAACTGGATCTGTTCCTGATTTTTAAGAGCATTATGGCTATCTATCTGTTTTTCGTGTAGGATTTTTGTATCCTGTGGCAATTGTTCTTTGGGTTCTGCTGGAGAACTATGTTGAACTGGATCAAGTGATTCAAGTAACTCTTTAATGGTGAATGTGAGCCTCTAATTTGTCATGTAGAGGTCTATACTTATATGATTGTCATGTAATTATGATTCATTTTTCTCTGCAGTTTCTAAGAAGGGCATTCAGCTTTGACACCTTGCTCAAACCACTGCCACCCCAATTAGGGCAAAGCATTGCTCGCAATTTGGGATTCTTCACTCGCATCTTCACCCAATTTTTTGGTAATTCACAATGTTCTCTCTCTGTGCTCCTTGCATCGTGGTTAATCTAGAAGGCTCCAATCATTACCCTTTATGTAGGCCTCTCTATGCCTTGGATTTAGATGCTTGCTTGTACAGTGGCAAGCTAAAAGCAAATCATCTCATGGTCACTAGCTTGTTGGAGCATGAATGAATGACAATACTGTTGACCTTGTTCCTTAGCTTTGGTTTCTGAAAGCTTGTCAACATCATGACCAAGTTCTCCCTCCTATATGTTTTCCAGTTCCATCTGGCTAAGGCAGTGGTCCAGAACATGTGGTTGTTACGTGTCCTCCTCTACAATAGCAGTATCATTTCATAAATCCATTTTGAGACCTAAATGCATAAGACCGGTTCTGGCACTAGAAAGAGGTGAATGTGATGCTGAATTTTGCAAAATAATGTTGCTGTCTCTGAAGTAGGGCATTTCTATGACCAAAAATTGAACATGGTTTTGGTGCTCCTAGAGGCTGAAATGTTTTGCATGTGTTGACATACTCACTCTTGGGAAGATGAAAATGTCAACCATTTTTAGGGGGTGGAACTCACTGATGCAATAACTTGTTGCAGAAAGGCATTTCCTTCTCTACATTGGTAGTGTTGAGCACCTTTGATCTCATGGGCACACTTTCCTCCAGACTTGACAGTTGTGTTTTTGATTTGATCTGATGTGTAGACCCAAAAGGCATCCAAAATGCAAGACAGTCAATTGGGCTTGGGCAGGAAGAAGGGCGCAGGCGGGTGAAGTAGTCTCCAAGAGCCATTGCTTTGTTTCTTGTTAGTGCTTGGAGCATGCATGTAGACTATGGGATCATGTTTGTAAGCAGGCAATGATCATTCATTTCTTGCTGGTCTAGTAGTTGTGTTGCACATGCTCACCTGTAGTGGGGACACTCTGTTTAGCTTAGATTCAAATGAGAAGTGAGAAATTATGTTGTCGTTTCTTAGGTGAGTGCAAATTTGTCTGACTGTGCAACAGATACATGAGAGCAGTGATGAATCTTGAGTGTAATGAAGTTCTACAACATTTCTGGCTTGCTCACTCATGTATCAGCACTCTCCTCACCTTGAAATCTGCTTTTTTCTCTCCTATTTTCATCTTCAAAATGATTTTTTCAAGGGCTTCATCCTCATTAGGAAGCCTTGCAAAGGCCAATTTGCCCTCAAAGATAATGCCCTTTCTTTGTTATCTGTCTTTTTCTTCCTCTTTTCTTGTTTGGGGTCTTTTTTTCCCTGCTTGATTCTTCTGCTTCTCTTTTAGGTTTTGTTGGGGTAGCCAGCATTTTGGGGAGTCTCTTCCCATTACTGATGGTTGTGGCAGAAATCAGTATGTTGGATAGCGTGTGATGTTTCCAGCATGGCCGGGAGCTGATGGAGTCAGTAGGCATGTTGCTTTAGCTTGCCATGAGTTATTGATGGTCTCTGTGCATGTGACTGTCACTATGTTGTTCAAACCAGTCCTCAGTTTTGTTTTTATTTTCTGTATTCTTTAGGGTTGGATTTCCTCTATTTCCTATTTGTTGAGAGGTTGTCAAATTTGCAACATCTGATCTATCTCTGAATTTTATTCAGATTGTGAGTATGGAGATGTTCTCAGTACTCATGAAGAGATATTTGCAATCTCCAATCCTTCTGTCTTCCTTTCTTCAATTCGTTCATCTATATTCTATTCCAGGTTTGCCCTACACATTCAAACATATGATTGCAAACTGAGAGAGTCCGCCATTTGAGCTGTTGCTGGTGCACTTCCTTCAGTGTATACTATGTGCTAACCTCAACTGATTCTCCACTCATGAACTGTCTATCTGATGTCTGTCAAAAACTTAGTGCATCTGGTGGAGAACCTGAGCACGGGAATGCAAATTGCACAAATTCATCTATTGGTGCAAAGTTATTTGGTGAGTTTCCAGTATATTTCAAGTAATTTGTCCCATTCACATTCTGAGATGTCTCTGCACAGAAGACAACTCAATTGCTATTTGGTGCTCATTCAAGTGCAGCAGAGTGAAATATGATTTGACTCATTTAAGGTGGTATTCAGTGTTTGGGCCACTATAGAACAGTGGGGCAGCAAGTGAGGACCACCATCATCAACTCATGGTATCCTTTCTCCTCTTTGAATTTGGATCCTTTTAGCAGTAAATTTCTAGCATGGAAGTGGATTTCTGTAGTATATAGTACAATGGAAATGAATGTGATCTCATGATATTTGTGGGGCAGTGCTGACTGACCAACATCATCATCAACTCTTGGTATTCTTGTCCTCTTCAAATTTGGAGCCTTTCTCCAGTAGGTTTTCAGCTTGAAAGTGGATTCTGTAGTGTACAGTGGAGGCAGGACATAGTTAAAGGATTGGGTCACAAACATAATTGAGGTCAAGCAGCAGTATCATTCAGCCGTGGAAACCAATGAAGGATTGATTAAGTCATAAACATCATCATGGTGAAAGCAGCAGTACCATCAGCCATGGAAACCATTTCAGCTGTACTGGCTGCCAGAGAAGGGCAAAGCTTGTTTGCAATTAGATGATGAGACACTGACTGATGAGTGGAGACCAGTCAGTTGGTGTTCCTGGTGGGTCTATTTCTTGATGCTATAAGTAGGTATATTATGGGCAACCTTAGCATTTGGGATGCATCTGTCATTGCAAACCTCAAGGACAATAGTATGGGTTGAACTTCAGAGGGCTCATACAAGCAGCTGGCAACTAGTCTTTGTCATGTCATCTCTGCTCTAGATTTTGTGAATGGAATCCCAAGGTGGCTGCAAGATTCCTGTGTGTGTAATTTGCAAAATCATTTGGCAACTTTCCAGCAGCACATGTGAGCCCTCTTGGCAGTGGTGTGAGGAAGCTGATCTCATGTACAGGTCTCGGGTTCATGAAGAAGAAAAAAGGATCCATGCATTTGCATCCTGTGCCAGTGGTGCCATGGAATATGGAATTTCTGTTATTCATGGCTACAGGAATGATTTGATCTGTAAACTCTGCAAAGAGTGAAGAGAAGCATAGCACAAATTTTTCACAGCAAGTGGTACCTTCCAGACAGATTGCTAAATCTCCTTCTGCCAGAAGCTTGTGAATGTTGGTAGCATCTTGCTCTTTGTTGTGTGTGAGTGCCACAGTCTTGATTGGGGACACCATTTCAGAGAATTGAGAAATGGAGTAGGTGACTGCTGTGATGCAACAACCCAATGCAACTGAAAAAAAGATGGGATCCAATAATGTTCTGTGAGAACAAATGAATAGAACTCCTGCCACTGCTGCAAGTTTGTTGTTGTTCTTGTCAAGTATCAGCTGCAAGGGGCCTGCTGATGGCCTTCCCTTGATCATCACTTGCATGGCAAGGGAAGCGATGAGGAAATATCCCCAACTCATAGGAAGAATCCCTGCTGCTATGCAAAGGACAGCGAGCACAAAGCCCCGGGACAACCAGAGGAGGGTTATGACCACAAGCAGCAAGGTCAGGATACTGTACAAGATGTCCAATGTGAAACACTAATGTGTCTGTGAGCTTGTCCCTTCTGAGAGGCTCCGCACTTGATTTTGTAGAGACAATATAACCCTCCTGGATCACACACACATATGCAACAGATTGATCACAGTTCATGATTTCTTGCCCTCTTTTGCATCTATAAGGAAAATTGTTGCTTGATCTCAGTTCATGATTTCTTGTCCCCTAGCAACTACAAGGAAAATGTTTCTGAGGGTTGATTGAAAGCCATCAATGATTCTGGATGTTTTCTCTCACATGACATCATGGCAAGAGCATGGACCTGCAAATGTTATCTCTGTCATGACATCATGTGGTGAGAGCATGGGCCTGCAAAGGATTTTCTCTGACATGACATTGTATGGCAAGAGCATGGATCTGCAAAGATTTTCTGTGACATGACATTGTATGGTGAAAGCATGGATCTGTAAAGATTTTCTGTGACAATTCATTGTTTGGCGAGGGCATGGGCCTCCAAAGATTTTCTCTAATGCGACATCACATGGTGAGAGCATGGATCTGCAAACATTTTCTCTGACATGACACCATGGCAAGAGCTTGGACCATGCAAAGAATTGCCAGTTCCAAGTGTTTGAAGAAGAATTAGAACCAAGACTTGTCCCTTCCACTAAATTCAAACTTTGGGCTTTGTGCTAGTACTGTGCACTACCAGTGACAATCAACTGATGGGAAAAAAAGGAATTGATTTTGTGAAAATCGAGTTCCAATTCAAATGAAAATATTGAGTGAAATGGGATGCAACTGGAATTAATTTCAATTTAATTGTACTTATATTCTTAAATTTAATTCAAATCTATATAATAAAAAATTATTGTTTGTTTGTGCTGTTCATACTTAACCTATTCCAAGTCTGACTAACTACTACCTACCCAACAATATGGACATAAAAGAACACATCTTATGTGCTTTTTCATGTCCGTAGTATCTATGTTATGAAGTTTTGGAATTGTGTTTGTGTTTTTTATGTGAGAATTGGAACAACAGTTGAATATGATTATGAGAATTGAAGCACCAATTCAATGATAAATTGAAACTTCATCAATTCAATAAAAAATTGAAACAATTGTTTTCAATAAGAGATTGAAACAATAGGAGTCCAATATGTTCATGAAATTTGAAATATGAACTCAAAATGAGAATTGAAATAACATGAATTCGATATGATCATGAGAAATATTAATATAGTGCTGAAAAAAAGTGAAACCACAAGGAAAAAATGGGTATAAACTTGATAAGCATTTGGAATCATAATGCATACAACACATGATGATGTTTTTTCTCCCTTTCTTTAAAATTGTAACATTGATGAGAACCACATATATCCAACCACTATTACTTTGAATGGAGTTCAAATTCCATTGAATTCAAACATGTATTGAGAATATGCTCATGACTACGGTGTTGAAAAAAAAAATTGAAATAAAAAACTTTGAAATGACATATCATAGTGACAACATTAGAACCCTCACAATATTAATTACTTTTAGGGCTGCATGGAAATTTTAATTGTGCGTACCCTTTTGTGAGAAAGCCTTTAACAGGAAAACAATAAAATTATATCACCACTATGGAGGAAAGTTTTTAGTGGAGTGATTCCTATGAATTATAATTATAAGTTTCCATTCATTATTAATTTTTTTGCTGGAAAAGCAAGATGCAAGACAAAAAAATAAAATTAGTGAAAGGTTGTGTGAGAACATAAGAATGTCTCCCAATGTTGTGGGAAAGTTATGTGAGAAAATTAAAGTAATTGCATTTTTCAGAAAGTGCAAGGTTTAATACGTCATTACGGTATTTAAAATTGCACCTTTCCATTCTTCCCTACTTAAGAATCACTAAACAAGTTTCAGTTTTGGAACTAAACCCTAAACCCTAAACTGTCATTCAAAATGACAACTTATGAAACCTAAAGTTGAAACCAAGTTCTATGAATTATCATCACTAGAATGAACCTTGGGGTGTTAGAATGAACCTTCAAGTGTTATGAAAGAACTGACAATTTACTAGTAATTATTTTACTTTTTTGAGAACTATGGTTACATGTCAGAACTGGGTCTTTAACCATGGTTATAAACCTTAAAACTGCCCTGATGGTTAACCATGGTTATGAACCTTAGAACTGCCCTGATTACTCATCAAAGGCTTAGGTGTGGAGAAACTCACGTTCAGAAGCAAAAACAGTGAAGACATTCCAAATGAACAAAACCTCTGGTTCTGCTAATTTTGAAATCTCAAAGACCCTGTAGTTTTCATGATGGAATCAGCAAAGAACTGTGAGTTTCTGAGTGTGGGCGGTTCTTTCTTTTTGAGAATGGTGACCATTATGCATCAGAATTGATTTTCTGAGAATCAGAGTGGTTATGAGATCAAAAGAACAAACAACCTGAACTGGAGCTTGGAATTTTAGGCTCCTATCAAAACTGCCTAGCTCCAGGTCCAATTCTGGTTCTGGTTTTGAATCGGATCTTAACTCTAAGGACCAGTTTATTTCACTTAATGTGCATGAAAACATCTCACTAGAAGAGAATCCCTTCAGGCTACAACATTGGTAAAAAATAGCCAAAGTAAAAGCCATGTGTGAAGGACCTTCAGAGTGTACTCCCAAACACAGGCATTATCAGTCCAATGTCCTATCCCCCTACACAGGCCACACTCAAAAACTGAACAAAACTCTGCCCCACAATTGCCCTAAAGAACAAAGGGAAAAGGGCAACAGGTTGTTACAAAAAAACATTTCAAAACCACCTACATAACGACCACAGCAACCCACTCTTGTTACAATAGTTTTCAACTAAGAACAACAAACCAGCAATTGTTGAGGGGTTCTCAGACAGAGCCCATTGATTGTCAAGCATGCAACAATGAAGTCCAGCACATAAAGGTTCCATTGAGTACTACAATCTTCTTTCATTACATGAATGGCAGCTGGAGCGAGAAAAAATTGGCTCGAGTGTTACAATTGAATGAATGAATCAGACTTACAAACTACATACATATAATGACTTCCCTCGATCTCCATCACTGCTTTGATCACTATCCAATCAGGTCTTGATACAATGAGTATTTCAGGCGAGGATGAGTATTTTGAGCAAGGAAGAAACATCCCCAAGTTCCGCGTCCAATATCAGATATCAGTCCCCTCTTTAAGGGTAAAGGTACTAACTTGTAGTGATACAAATTGTACATCTAAACCAGTGAATTGTACAGCTAATAGAGCACATTTTATTCAAGCTGCATACCATTCTCTGCAACCTTGTTTGAATCCCTGAAGTAGCGAAGCTTTGGATAGACACCCACCACACCTGGCCTTGTGTCATTAAGCTTGTATCTGTACAAAACAAACATGCTTGAGTGACAGAATGATGCAACAGCTTCTCTTGAAATTCCAGAAATAGCACAGAGAGCAGTAACTTGACAGTCATGTATCCTGGTGTTTCTGTGACAGTATTTAATTTGAGACTAGTTCCCTTGATAATCAGCTCTACTGCTTAATGCTGTGTTTGTTTCCCTCTATAACATCCCCTCAGCATACTGAAAATCCTGCACTCTCTGGACTTCTGCATTGAAGTTACATGGTCAGCATATGATACTTGACCATGAGAAATCCATGCAGATGTCCAAAAACTACACAACTTTCTATCTTAAATACAGATATATCAAATTCTATTAGAACATGCACCAACACACTACTTCAATGCAATTATGACAATGAGCTCAATTTTGACCACAGAAATCATGCCATCGGGTACACCATCCAGATGCAGCAAAGCACATATTCAGAGCCTCCCAGTAGAACTGCATTTGAAACCTTGTTTAATACATACAACAGCCAAATGAGTTTGATTCAAAGAGAAAACACCATACCCTTGACTCAAAAGAAATGTTCTGATGGCTGCTGGCAGAGATGGACCACCTTTGCTATGCCTTCCAAGTCCTGCAGTCATTCCCATTCCCTTAATACATCATCACTCTGTTGGCTCGCACTCAAGAAACATAGCTAATCAAAACCCTCAGTCACACCAGCATTACATTCCCCATCTCTGAATGCCAATTTCTAAATATCTTTCTAAGTTCTGGGAATTCCTCTCCACACACACAACCTAAGTCAACCTGAAAAGTTTTGAAGTATGACCAGAAAATAAGGTTATGGATGTTATAGATCTGACAACATAACAGCAACCAAATCAGCAAGCATGAAATGAGGTGACTGAACCCTGAAGAAAAGAAAAACAAGACTGAAGAACAAAACAAAAGAACAGTTTGAATTACAGTGACAGGCATACGCACATTCAGGAAGCTTCAACAGCAACCTGTATGGTATTGACCACCTAGCATAACATCCACTGACTTCATCAGTTCCTGGCAATGGCTGTAGGCTAATATCAAACATTAAATGACACACTGGGCTTCTGTCACATGGCCTGAAGGCAGTCACTGGAAAATCAACCATGATGCCAGCTAGCTCAACAAAAGCCAAAAGAGGAGAAAACAAAAACTCAAGTAGAAAGAGGCCCAAAAACAAAGAAACAGACAGAGAAAAGGGAAAAAGAAAACCAAACAAGAAAGGAGAGAGAGAGAGAACATTGATGGCAAGATTTTTGAGGACAAATTTGCATGCCAATTTCTAAAATAGAGGTTCAGAAACATGAAAGGTGTCTACCATCAAATGATAACTTCAAGAAACTGCATTCATCTGAACCCAATCTTGCTACAAACATTTACAAAATAGGTTCTGAGAAGTACCAGTTACAACTGTGAGTTCCTTCTTTACTCCTATCCTTGATGTCAGCCGTACACTTGGATTATCAGATTCTGCATCTTGTAGTTTGGTATCAGATCTGTTTTCCCTATTCTCTGAGAAGCTCTCCGTTTTCATCTGTCCAAGTGTAAATCCAGTTGAAGGATTGTTGACTAATTCTTGTTCTAAATGTCCCAGGTGCTGTTGTAACACATCAACAGCCTCCATGGCATGTAGCCCATGTAAATCAAGTGTCCACATATCTTTCTCTGCACCTCCCAAACCCACAACAAGTTTCGGACATTTTCAATTTGCTCTCTGTGCTATTCTTCAAAAACTGCAATGGAAGATAATTAAATATCTTTCAAATATATCCATTCAAATTCTATGTCTATGAGATTGCAGAAAATCTCCACAACCACACTTTCAAGCTAACATGATAATGAGTGTGATCATATTCTTATGAGAGTCACTCACAAAGTGTCAGACCATCACCTTCATCACAGATAGCAGTGACAATGAGCTGCCATGACTAAGCACTGACATGACCATCAGCACCTGACAAGAGGTGTAGATAACTATATAATAGCCAGCCCCAAAATCTCAGCAAACACTTTATACAAAATCTGCATGCTGAGTCTCTGTTGCATTTCTGGAAGCAATAGCAAAGACTTGGTCATGATGTCAGCTAGAACTCAAGAGACATTCCAGTTGCAACAATCAAGCAAGCTTGCTTGTTAGGGTAAAGCATTTCATTGTAGCTTGTCACTGTAAAAGCAAGCAAGCAAGCATCTAAGGACACTAGCATCATGTACAGCTGCAATTAGGAAAAGTCAAATCAATTTGCTGCCACCCTTACGAGAATTCTTGATATTGAAAATCTCTTTGGCAGCTTGGGCATGAAGTTTTTCAGCCAGTATTGACTTTTCTTGAGCTTCCCGTGACAGCTTCTTTGCACGGCTATGGTCTCCAGCCATAAATGCATTGGAAGCTCCACGGGCATGCCTGGCCCTTGCTCTGCTCCATCATCACCCACACAAACCAATTCTGAGAGAAAAAAAGAAGAAGGCTGCAAAAAGCATATGCTTGACAGACACAAAAAAACCCATGAAGAGATGTCTCACAAAAACCCTAATTCTTCTTCTCCAAAGACTGATCTCAGATTATCCACACAAACCAACTCTGGGAGAGAAAAAGAAGGCTGCAAAAAAATCTTTGCTTTGACAGACCAAAAAGCCTTGAGGAGATGGATCACAAAAACCCTAATCCTAATTCTTCCTTCTCCAAAGCTCTCTCTCGGAGAGAGAGGGAGCGCAGGTTTTTGTAAGAGGAGGTTATTGTTGGTGTCTTCATTGTTTTGTGAGAAGAATCAGCTAGTATTCTTCTCTCAGCTTCTTCTTCCTCTCTCACAAAAGCTTCCCAAACTTGTGTGTTCAAAACTTGCCATAATTCTTCTTCTTCTTTGCACAAATGGGTAAAACCCTAACGCGAGGACTGGAACTGGAACAGGGAAGAAAACGATGTACCTGTTCATGCGTAAAGCTTCTCGGCGAGCACGCGAGTAAACGTCATCGTCCTCCCACTCAGGTTCAATGGGCACATCATCTGCTTGCAAGCTCTGGTGGCTGCTCTCGAGGCCTTCGTATCCGTCTTTGTCCACTTCCTCACTACCAGTTGTCCTTCCCGACTGCGGCAGTGTTCCCGCATCTCTTTCCACTCCCGTACTAGTACTACTCCTCCGACCTGCCTGCTCTTCTTGATCTCGTCTCCGGAGCTGGTTTCCGAAGCTTTCATGAGGAGCCATGGATTGGAGTTGGGCTGAAGCGACGGCTTCGATCCCGCCCACCCCTTGCAGCACTTCTTGTAATAAAACCTCATCCGCCCAGCTATGACGTTCCCGCAGCCTCGACAGTATAATCTGCTGCTGAGTCTGCTGCGTTTCCCGCTTTATCAAGTTACTCAGATGATCCACAGGGTTTAGTGCCGCCGGTTTCTGTCCCGACGCCGCCTGTCTCTGCTGCAAAGGCACGGTCCGCGACTGCACCTCTTGGTAGGGAAGCGATGCCAAAGGAGAGAAGCCGCCATGTTGCGCAACAGAAGTACCACCACCACCACCCAACGAGAAGTCACGGTACTGACGAGTGAGCGACGACCATCCTTGTGGTCGCCCTCCTGTTTTCTCCATTCAAAAACTCAAAAAAAACCTTTTAAATTTTTATTTGCAATGAATCTACGGCTACGAGCGAGAGTCGCAACCCGGCCCTCTCGATATGCAATCGGCGACCCAACAACCAACAACCGTTGCACAGGAAAGAAGAAGAAGAAGACGACGACGACAGGATCAGGGGCAAAACCCTAAACACACACACACACAACACAGAAGAGCAAGTGCTTATTTTAGTGTAGAAGGGAAGGAGCTTTATTTGGTTCTTTCTCAAGTCCCTTGCCCCTTCCTTTCTTCTTTCCTTCCTTCACACGCGCTTCCTAAATACTTTAGGGTGTTTCTTTGTTGGCTCTCTCCGTCTGTTCGAAGGGAGAGACTCCAGAAGAAGAATATAGTGTTTTTTCATTTGGTGCCAGATTTTGAGGAATGTTCACTAGGCGCTTCTGTGAACTGTTTTTGAGTTCATTTTGAGGACTTTTCACTAGTTGTTTCTGTGAACATTTGGGAATTCATTTTGAGGAATGTTCACTAGGTGTTTATGTGAATTGTTGTTATAGAATCTCCAGCACTGCTTAGTATGTGATCCTGCACGGTAAAATTAGATGAAGGAAAGTCAAAACACGCCGGTTTGGCTTAAGAAAATGGGTTTGGTTCAGCAGAATTGAACAGTTTGCAGTGACTGGTAAATGGCGCAGAAAAGAGTGTAATAAATTTGATCCGACTGCTCCCTCAGTGTTTTTGATTGGCCCATCATAATGATTGGTCCAGGTGGTTTGCTATTAGTAGTCCCCCACCTATTTGCTGACCCAGTTTCAGTTTTATGGGTGGGGTTGCAAAAATGTAAATAACTAAACTTGGACTAGTGTGAACCTGGTGCATGATGCACCCTGTCGATCCCCCCACCCGGTCCTTTGCATTTCTCACTCCGGTTCATTTTCACCTATTAAGACCTCTAGAACCCCACCGCCACCCCCTCCCCCCCTCCACGAAAAAAATAAAAATCATGACCCTCCTAAACCCTTAACCCAAAAAAAACGCACCCAAATCTCCTCACCCACCCTCCAAATCCCAAAAATACCTCCCTCATCGACGACGGCAGTTGCTGCGTGGAAACGGACGTAAAAGTAAAAGTAAGAAGTAAGGACCTCCGACAGTTGCTGAGCGGAAACGGATGTAAAAGTAAAAGAACGAAGTAAGAACTTGAGGTCCTGAATAGTTTTTGGGCCTTCGAATTTGGAGGGACAGTTTTATTAAAAGTGATTTGGGTTTCAAGACCTCGATAGACGGACAGACAGACAAACTTACTGAATTAATATATGAGATGTGAAAAATATTTTTCAGGGTCACACAAACTGAACAACCCTGGAGATGTTCTTATTAGGGTGGAGAGGCCCATCACCAAACACAGGCCGATCACCGAGCATCCACCTAGTGTGGTGTAGCCTGCCTATGTTAGAACAAAACAATTCTTCTGGCGTTCGCCTTTTAGCCTATCATCAAACACTTGGTTGAAAATAATTTTGTTTTAAGTTTTTCATATTGCTAACCACCCTTCAAGTTTTGTTCAATATTAGAGATTTTGGTGGTCATATTTGTAAAAAGTTTGAACTCACAAAGGACCTATTTGATGAGGGGTGATTAGCTGAATTTCATTATGGAAAGGGGAAAACATGAGATACTTCCAATGTTTGGTTATAAGAAAAAATTGGGCCGATTTTTCAAAGGCCCCATGTTTGATGTGGAAATAAAAGCTTGGTGATAAGCAATTGGATTGAACAATACAAAGGCAAGAAGTTTGGTGATGGGGTCTGTAGGTCATGTTAAATAGCACACAATTGACCATAGACAAGGATTAGGATTTACAAGAATCCAATGGATAATCAAATCCTACACATTAATTGGGGAAACCTTTTTAATTTCCCCCTAATTTGTGCACATCCCATTCCCATCCAAAACTAAAAACATCAAATTCACAAGGCAATGTTGCAAATTTGCATACACAATTCATTCTTACAAAGATATGAACAAAATTCTTTTAGTATGTCAAAGCTTCCAATTTGTGAAAGATCTAACTTCAAGTCATTCATCAAGGTTTTGAAAGCATATGGGTTAAACCAATAGAGGCCAAGCAACATAAGAATAAAAAATTCTAGATCATAAACACAAGTCTTAATAGATCAACAAGAACAAATTCTAGAACTTAAAATAGCCAAAGAAGAGCCTCAAAAGCTAGATAAAAATATCACACACACTAGACTAACAAAAAAGGAGCTACAAAAGCTTGATCATCAACAATCAAATCCTAGTGTTGTTAAAGAAGAGACAAAAAACCAAGATTTTTAAAGGTGGATGCAAGGGGGCATCTAAGAAAGGATGCAATAGATGAACTTTACAATTAGAAGTTCAAAAAGTTTTTGTATTACAACTAGATACAAATTTCTATAATTCCTAAGTATAATATAAGTAACCATAAAAGAAGTAGATTTCTTCAAGCTCCAAGAAGTCATAGTTTGTTATACACGCCTACTGTTTAAATAGAGACAACTTATCAAAATGTAATATGGTCAAACTTTGAGGAGTTATATGCATTGATCACAAGTTCCAAACAACTAGAAGCATAATCTCTCTACCACATATGCATTTGTTCATCTTCAATGGCCATGGATCCCATGTCACCTTTGGGGCAATTAAATAAGCATAAGCATTTAGGCTGGATGTGGTTATGTTACCTTCACATACATCCCAACACATTTTCATACTTAATTAGCAAGTTTGTGATCTAATATTTCTCCTTTTTAGTGAGCTGGTTCCCCATAACGAAAGGGTAGTTGAAAACACATGGAATGGAGTTGGAAAGTGTGTTTAAAGAACTTGGTGTATTGGGTTCTCCACTATCTAACTACACAGATTCGTAAAAGGTTGTAATTGTTTCTTTAGAAGCTGATGTAGCTCTAGGTGTATTAGAAACAACTTGAGTCAAATTACATGGCACCTCCTCCTCCCAATAGCTTACGCCCAAGCTTTTAGTAACTTGGGCATAAACTGTCTCCTTTTCGTCTCCCTCTATCCACTCGTGGCTAGCTTGTTAGATGTAGGAAATAATGTGTACTTCCTTGAACATACAATGGTGAGCCATAAGACTATGATCCCATATAAATCAAGGGGTATGTATTCCAGGTGGTGGCCATTAGTCTCCCAATCCACTCAATAGTACGCATGCTCGAACTAGTTGTCAATTGTGAAACCTTCTGGAAACAAGGCGTCTTGCCCAATGAACACATTGTAACTAATGGCATTGGTGATTGGACATTTGACATGTAGGCAAAACTCTTAATTTGTATTTTCATTGAAGTTAAGTGCAATCAAATCCGAGCTTTCCCTAATTACCTCCTCTATGCTCCCACTAGCGATGCGAATTTGCCACATAGATTTTTGTAGTTTGGAGTTGAGCATGCCCATCTTAGTGAATTGAACTCCAAGAATCACTGTTTGGGCACTTGTATCAAGAAATACCACTTTGGGTGTATGTCCTCCCACCTGGATTGCTGATTTAGTATTGTCAACAATGGCAATTTCGATGGTGATGGAAGTTCTTTCACTAAGCACCACCTTTGGAAATGAATGAGAGACTTTGTGGAGATAATGGTTATCCACGATGCCTTTGTTGAGTAATAAATCCACAAGTGAAGTGTTCTTAGCTCCCTTTTGATACGTGAATATAGAATCAGAGGTAGGAGAGCCCATTAGTTTAGCCATGCTATAATTAGTGACCAGATTACGAACGCCATTTACAACATGTGAGAATCGAATGTCTTTCCAAGATGTTGGATGGGACGCCTATAACATGTGGATCAAGGATTAATAGAGGACTTGATGTAGTGTTCACGATATCTTTTAATACTGCAATTGTGTCCTTGGTCCTTAGCTTCAAATCTTGAAAACTAAACAACAATGTACTCATAAGCCTTTACGCATTTCATGCATTTGAAGTTGGCACTCCATAAGTTGATCAGTTGAAAATTATGTGTTTTCCTAATGTGCATGTACTTTTGGGACACGAGAATTTGATGCCCTAGCAGCTTGTGGTGTAGTAGTCTCTTCCCCCTTCACGAATAAGGTGTGTTTTTTTTCTATGTTGAGAGGATGAAAAGATTGTGGCATGATTGCTCGAGCTCCTCTAGCCTTAGTAATAGGACTTAAACCAGATGCGAGTCCATCAGTTTGAATTACTTGCCTAGTGGCAAAAACTCTGGGTGCCACAATAACTTCTTATGTAGTGAAATAGGAAGGGAAAAAGGAAGTGGCAAATTCTGGTGTGAGACTAGAATTGTGTGCACTGGAAAAAACATATTCCCCAACCATGACATCGTGTGAAAGGCCATAGAACGACCTAAAAGATCCCTCCCATGATCTTGAACCCTGTAAAGGTTGGGCATGACTAGCTAGTTGGGAAGACTTGCCTTTTAAAATAACAAATTAGGCCCTCAACGATTTAAGTTCATTTTGTAGAGTTTGAATTTGAACGGCATAGGCATGAATCACCTCCCTCTTTTTAACATTGTGTTCCTTCTTCTTAGCATTCTTATTGGAATTACCCTTGGTGGGGAAAGCCTCAATGGAAAGCTAAGGTGCCTTGGCTTTTTGTTGAGGGGCAATGAAAAATGTTGGCAGATTTTGCCGTGGTAAATGTAGTTGCTTTCATTTTGGGAACTTGGCAAAACAAACAACATTTTGATGTCCTTCTTTCCCACAATAATAACAAAAGAGATCCTCGGAAAGAATGTTGCATTCACTAGCTTTATGGGCAAGATTGCCATATTAGTTGCAAGAAGGTAAGATCGGTGTAGCGGAATGCACCGCTTTAGCCTTTGAAGAATAATGTGATGATCTAGTTGGCGTAACTAATGGAGGCTAAGACCTTGAATGTGATGGAGGCTTCATAGTACTGGCCTCATCGTGTGCATGAGTTAGTTTTAGCTTTTCAAAATTGTTATAAACATCTAGCAAAATGTACGAGTCTCCAAATTCAGCAAAAAATTCGTTGCAAAACTTGCACATGGAGTGTCAAAATACCTTCCAACCAATGAAAATACTGATGGGTAGCTTCCAGGTCTTTGATGCTCTGAGTATCCCCTTTGAGTTTGAGAAGCCTCGCGTAAAACATCTTGAGGGTTTCATCCTTTTGTCGAGAAAAGGTGGCAAGTTGCAAAACTTTTTCAAAACTTTTAATCGAAAATTCTAGTTCAAGAATTCGAAAGGATTCCCCCATTTGATCAGCAAAAGCTAGTGCATTGATGGTGGGAGGAATGTTTGTGGTATCAATAATGAATTATTGAAGAGAAAAATGTATTGAAGTAAGTACCGGATTTAGATTATTGGGCATAGTCCCATGATGTGCAATGGTAGCTTGCAATGTAGCTTGAGAGGCAGTGATGATGGCTGTGGCATAAGTTGGATTGGGGATTTGGGTGACGCCCAAAATCCTCAAAGAATGTTGTTTGTAGACATCCAATGTTTCATAGTGCACATGACGGGCCAATTGTTTGAATGCGAACGCCTTGGTGTAATTAGTGCCATACTTGAGCTCCAATTCATAAACCATAGTTGAGAAATTTGCCTTGAATTCCCTTAAAGAAATGGTAAATGGCCTTTCGTTGAATTTCTCAATTCTTCCAAAGGAATCGTTGACTTCCATGGTGTAAGTGGGTGTAAAGGTAATGGCTTGCAATGGAATATACAGTGATGGTGTGAAAGTTAGTGCGGCAACAAGCGTACCCCATTGATTAACCCCTTCAAATGGACTTTGATATACCATTGATATAGTATAACCTGAACTGAATTCCTAGTAGGAGTTGTACTCGATGATGGTGGCACTATAGACACTTGATGGTACCATTGTGAAGATTGTGAGCTTAAAGAAACTAGCTCAAATGATCGTGTGTTATTTTGTATCCCTTGGCTTTGGTTGAGCGGTAATGCTCTCATCATCCGAGGTCATGGTGTTGTCCCATGCCCCAAAATTTTATAGCAATATAAAACATTAGCTACAAAGTTCTAACAAAACCTATGTAATTAAATGCAACCATAATGGAAACAAAAATGTGAAGTGCTTAAGAAAATGTACCCTAAATAGTTTTCAATTTAATTTCACCAGTGTTAAATGACGAAGTAGAAGAAGAAAGAATTATATATTTATGTACTAATAAGATTGCATGAATGTATGTATTAATACGAAATACATAGATGTATGTAAAATTAATACGAGAGTATGTAGATGTACGTATTAATTTTAAAAAATAGATATACAATCTTGAAAAAATACGTACATATAATTTGAAGAATATGGTATTGAATATGTATTTACATCGTACATACGATTTGAAGAATATGGCATGTCAACAAGGATGATTAGTGATGGACAAACATTGGTGGATGGAAGGTGTCACAACCTTAACCTTGGGCTCACGACCAAGGCAAGGGGTTGTAAGGTTGCGGGCCAAAAGGAAAGCCTGGGAATGTAAGAGAGTGAGGGAATAGACCTTCACACTCCCAAGGGAACTTTCATTTTGGGAGTTGGAGTCCCAGTGGAGTCCCGAATGTTCAGAGAGCAATTGCAGGGGTCAAAACTCAATGGATTAAATAGTTTCTATCATTGGAAAGATATTAAAACATCTAAAATGGGTTCGAATGACCCATCTGAACATCTAAAACACAAGTTATGGCCAAAAGGAGGGTCGTGAGTTGAATGGGCAATTTGACTCCTAACCATTAAAAGTCAATAACTAACCCGATTTACTTGCGTGGAGGTGGCATGCAACATACCATTGGAAAGCTTTCGACGATGGCTACAACTTTGCTTTAGACCTCATCTCAATCGAAGGTTTGCACGCAAAGTTATGGGCCCCTAAAGTCGAAGGAGCCTAGTTGTGAGAATTTCGGGACTCCCATTTGGGAGTCTGCACTTGAAAGTCCCGGGACAAAATGCTATTTGGATGTGGGCCTCGTGGAGAGGCACATAGTATACTATAAGGGGGAAAGTGGTGGCTTCCCCTAAGTCTTGGTTGTGGTGAGTCTTGTGAGTTCAAGTTTCCCGTGGGTCATCCTAGCACCAA
>Ga0209208_10003957_pt1 | contig 21115 bp, 15 predicted proteins | sample S1TSphfallax_3_FD_187694 | JGI IMG/M metagenome (GOLD analysis project Ga0209208, IMG submission 187694) | Host-associated microbial communities from peat moss isolated from Minnesota, USA - S1T2_Fd - Sphagnum fallax MG (SPAdes) (version 2) | ecosystem: Host-associated > Plants > Peat moss >...
GCATTGTGGTGCGCTATTATCAACTATTTTAGTTTTTTCTTATGTTTTCATATATTTATATCAATGTCAAATTTAATTTAAATTAATATACATTTCATGGGCATGAAAAGACATAATTAAAATGGTTGTGTAGAAGCAACATACGAAACTTTTTGCAAAGAACCCCATATAAACTAGTTCCTATATCATTGGAATTACCTCCTAGCTCCATGTATGTGTGCATGTTTTTTCAATGCGGTAATATAACAATTTAGCAAATTATAGGGTTACAATGACCCATTCCCATAGACCTTTTTGTATTGAACATTCAAGTGAAAATACAAATGCCTTTCTTGCATTCTTTGATGTGGTTGCATATTTGTGTGAATGTTTCAAATAAATGGTAGTTCACAATATGAATATATTTTTGGAGCCTCTTATAATTATGTTTTATTAATGTTGTTGTCAAGTGATAATACCCACTATAATTAACAATTGCAAATGATAGAATCCCCTATCATGTTACCTATTATATGATGAAAGTCAAGTTGTAATGGCTTTGTTTTTAGTTTGGATTGTTAGTTCATCCCCATAAGGTATTATTATGAATGAAATTGGAATGTCATTTATTTATTTTACCCTATAGAAATACCTATTATCCCATAGAAATTTCATATGATATAAATACTTAAATATAATATAATTACTACCCTATCTAATAAATTTCATTTTCAATTTTTTAGTTAATTGTTTTTTTTGCCTACCAATTGGTATTCTATTTACAATAAATTATTTGTTTTTTCTTGTTTGACCAATACCTATTATCCTATAGAAGTAACCTATAATAAAAATACCTATATCAAATAGACTTACTACCTTGTCACTCAATAGATTCCACTTTTAGTTTTTTTAATACCAATTGATATTGTATTTACAATATATCATTTGTCTTTGGTTTAATGACCAATACCTATAATTTTTGGGTCATTAGTTTTTATTGTTGGTTCCTTGGAAATGACATCATTTCTAAAATATAAAGAAGAAATAATAAAAAATCCTATTAAAATAGCTTTAAAACAAATTTAACACATTCGTAACAATGTTTGTAAAAAATGTATTATTAACATTGGCATATGTTATATTTATGCATGCATGAGAAGTTAAAATGCCATTGCATTTTTAATCAATTGACCAAAACATTGTTTAACTATAAATTCTTAGGTAAATTTAATAAGATTTTGTAACTAACAATAAGTGACATCATAAATTTATAAGCTTGATGGGTTCATTCCAAATCCTCACAAAATTTGTTATTTCATGGGTTTGTATCATTTACACATGAATGTCATGCATTATTTAAGCATAGAAGTTGTGTGTACAACTTTTGTGTGTAAATAATATGAATAGACACACAACATTCATGTTTAAACAATACGAATATACATATGACATTTGTGTTTAAATAATGCACATGACATTGATGTTCAAACAATACAAGTAGATGGATGACATTTATGTCTATTCCATACGAACCAATGAAAAGAAAATTTCGCACAACTATTATTGCAAAGTCGTGACCCATGAAGTTTGTGATGGACTTCTAACTAATATTGACTTGTAATTACACAATTGACTTCATTTGAAGTAGGGAACCATTGTCATCATGTGAGCATGCATTGAGTTGTAATTTAAGAATATTATTGTTTAACAAGTTTGGCCCATAAGTTATAGCCTTTGTATAAAATCCAACGTTGTTTAAATAATAAATGTGAACATTGCATCCTAAATGCATGTGTAGTTATTTGTTTTAAATTAAAATATAGTCATTGGGTTAATGTTGGGATGTGCATAGGCATGCCCAAAAATTGCAAAAGTACCTCCCATCCTTCAAACTTCCTACCAATCTAAATGGGTTCGGGTTGCACATGCCATGGACCCAACTAGGGTGTGGGAGTTGGGACTCTTGGCCTACTTTTAAAAGTAACATCAACCAAATTTGGTTGATGTTCAATATGCCATATTTGATAGTTCCCAAAGTCTTTTATGGCATGAAATATTTATTTTTTAAATAACTCGTGCCTTTAGGCATGTCCAATTAGAGAATTTTGGCACTAACATAAATGGATGATGATTTATTTGAACCAATGAACCAAGACTTTGTGGCGATTCTATTATCCAATAAGGAGTTTGCCCATTGCATAACAATCATATGTCTAGTGTAAACCTTTTCAAATGTGAGGTTAAAGTTCACTACCACAAAATGTGTGCCTACACGCCAAGTGATTTCATTGGATTTTGAGTGAATTAATTAATTTTAATGAACAACACCTAATGGGGATGCAGGGAATTCACCGATCCCCTTAATAGGGAGTATGGAATTGCACCCACATTTTGTAGTAGTGATTGTTCAATCCATGTATAATCTTCAAATCAAAATTTACTTGTAATCCATATCCATATCAATCATTTGGGCACATGGAATAAGTTTTGAGATGTTTAATTTTATTTTATCCTCCCTTTCATTGTTTTGTTTTATTTTTTCAAATTATGTTATATTGACCTCAAGTAGAATATGCATGCTTTCAACCTTCTTTGTTTCATTTTGCATTACAAGGTCATTGAATTTCTTCAATCTATGCAAAACATTAGGTCCAATTTGTTTTAAACTATTGTATTGAAAGTTCAAAAATCACCTATTAATTGTTGCAAAAATTATTTGCTAATGATCATAACATGTATATTGGGTAAAAATGTCACAATTTATAGAGACTAGTGTGGCCTATGTTGTTGGCCCAAGTATTACCACGTCCTCAACTAAATTTTCCTTTCAAAACTTGGTTTTTTGGAATTTATTTGAATTTTTAGTGGCAAAAATCACTTACTAATGAATATCTCTCACATCTTGAATCCAAATTTTACCAAATAAATTCCATTAAATCTTTCTCATCAAGTTCTTTCCAACTAAACCAAAGACACATAAATTCCTCTTAAATATTCAGGTATGATTTAATTTAAATCTTCATCTATGATTTAATTTAATTTATAGTGAAAAAATCATTCAATATTCTAGAACTTTTACATTGCAAGTCCAAACGTCATGGAACCAAACCCATGCACCCCTGCTAGTTGAGAGCTTTCCAAAGACACCAAGAACATTTGAAGCATCCCAGTTTGGTGGATCTCATAACTACAATACAAAACAAACTACCTTCCTTTCATAGATAGAACACCATTGACAAATGCATTAAAAATGTTCTAAACATGTTTGAATTTCATTTACACTTTGGTTGATTGATGTGAAAATTTGGCATTAGATAAAAATTGACCATGAAATTCACATTTAAAAGTTGTTTTGTGCATCTAGCCGGGGGCACATATTGATGGCATGAATTGTGAAATTGTTTGTTTTGACCTTCTTGACCTCACAATTGCTTGTAGCCTTTAGGCATTAAATCAATCCACCCATTGGTTTCCAAGCTTAAGTTGCATTCATCAGCAATGACATTGTATCTTGCGTCATTTAATGGATTGTTCGAGGCCCTAAGATCTAGTGCCATCCTCAATGTGCATTGTGAAACAAATACCAAATGTACTATGTTAAATGGGTACCAATGTGCATTGTGTGAAATAAAAGTCAACTTTAGGTTGTAAAGACACTTGTACCACATAATATCATTGTCCTTGAAGGTAGGTAGTTATTTTTTGGTGGACCTTTATGTTTTTTTCTTCATCTTATAAAATGATTTTTTTTTTGTATCATGTAACCTTTCCATCCATATGTACTTACAATTGCCCTTGTGGCAAGGAAGAAAATTGGTGCATATTGGTACAACATTATTTGAAAGTAAGCTAATTTGAGTCACCTTTTTTTATTTTAAAAATTTTTCCCCCCATTTTATCAAAGGATTTTTTGGGTTTTATGTAAAGCTTTTCATCCCCATGCATTTACAATTGCCCTTGTGCTAAGAGAGAAAATTGGTGGACATTGATACCACATGATACATTTTTAGAATGTAGATAATTTTGAGTGAACCTTTTGTTATTTTCATTTTACAAAAGGAAATGTTCTACGTATTATGTAAATTTTTTTATCAATATTTAAATTTTTTTTGTTGTTGTGATGAGGGTGCGAATTGATGGATGTTGGTACAACTTGACATCATCCTTAAAATATTTACACCCACTCTTGGCATGTGGGTCACCAACTATGCATTTCACATCCAATAAACTTGAAAATTGGGATTGGAAACAATGGGAGATTGCTAATGTGAAATTAGCTAATCCAATCACTATGATTGATCAATAAAAGAACAAGGAGTAACAATTAAATCTTATTTATTAAAATTTTTCAAGGTTCTTTTGGACCCCAAGAAGATGTGCATTATTGTAGCCCACAACAAATTTCAATGCAAGGTGGTTTACCACTTGCTATTGGCGATGTTTTACATATGTGAATGGACCTTTTGTTCTTTTCATTTTACGAAGGGAACATGATTAGGGTGCCCCTTTGGGGCATTCCAAAAATAAGGGGCTTAACATGAGATGGTCTTTCAACCTCACTCTATGTTTTGAGAATGTCCATCACTTATGGGCTTTAGCCCTTGTGAATCATGAGGTGAACATTATTGTGAACATAAAACATATGTGGATCATGTGGCATAGGAGGGGAAAAGTTCTTATGCATATTGTCTAAGTGAGAAAAATAAATAGGCATAAGATCCTTCCCACCCTTAAAGGAGTAAACTAAAGAACCTTCCTCTTATGTTTTGCTATCTATATATTTTTAGGTTCATTATAATGCTCACCTCATGATTTATGATGAGTAAAGTCCCTTTACACTAGGGACATTCCAAAATACAAACTTAGATGAGGTGATATAAAATTCTATGTATGAGAAAATGGCGATTCAATTCAGCCCTTATTGTTGAAATGCCAACTTACACAAAACGTGGGAGGAACCAATTTTGGCTATGGAATAGGAAATGTTTTTTTACCATTGACCATAAAACATGGTATGGCATATTTTGACCATGGAAATCATCTTTTTCTTTTTGGTAAATTTTCATACCTAGGTGCATTTTTTTTAAAATGAAAAAAAATGAAAAATCAGTGTTCTTTAGAGATTTTTTCACCATTATTAGGAATAAAAATAATTAAATTAACCACATCTAGGCCCATGCATTTCCTAGGTCCCCACTTGTATTGACACTTGTATAAAAACGTTATAGCACACCTAGGATGATCGCCATTTAATGCTAATTGATCTTAGGGATCCTTGCTAGTAGACCTACTCGAGGAATTTGAAAAAAAACCCTTCACGATAGTGGGAATATTCTATTACCGAGCTTTTGAAAATATTCTTCATAATCAAAGGTCCTCATGGCAAAAGCTTCAAAGTTTCGGAATATTCTTATGGCAAGGTGAGCTTTTTGCTCTTGGACCCTTGGTTAGAAGGAATATTTGTGAAAAGCATGGGTTCCTTATGCCTTGCCATAAAAAATATTCTCTTGACACATGTTATGGGAATATCCCATACCATGGTTTATGGCCATGGATAGTAGTCTTTTTGCTATTCCATATTTGCTTGTTGATCAAACTTTGACCATCCATTTTGAGCCTAGGAAGTCCCCATAAACCCTAATTGTTAAAACCTTAAAAGGCATCTCCGCCCACAAACAACTTTTGGGGGGAGGGGTGATTTACCAAATGGTGTTTTTTAGTAAAAAAATTGGTGAAAAATTAGCATTTTCTGAGTTTTTTACTCGTCAAATTTCAAAAAAATCAATTAAAAAAAATTCCTCATATTTATTGCTAAGTTCCAATAGGTAGCCAAAAGAAAAAGAAAAAGGGATGCTAGACTTGTATAAAAAAATTTCATTGCCATCTTTTCTTATCATCAAATCTGGCTAAATCATCTTATGTATGATTGCCAATTTGACTAACTCACAAAATGGAAAAACAAACCGTGCCCACAACCTCCCCTTATTTGGGCTTGTATGAGTGTTTACTCATCACATTCAACAAAGAGCTCTTAATAATTCCCCCCAAAAACATGTCCATGAAAAAGTATAGAGTGGTAGACTATGAAAATGTCACCACCTCGGAATGACTATTTTGGTTGGCCATTTAAAACTAATCCCGCCCCTTTTTGCACTATATTGTAGGCAAATTTACACCTAGTTTTCACATTATTTAATTGCTATACTTTCATCCAAATTATACTATATAGGTCAATTTTACTCCTCTGGGCAGAGAGACACATTACAAGTTTAAAAAAGTTCGTAAACCCTAAACATTAAACCCTAAGTCCTCGGCATTAGGAAATAGCTAGGGTTCCGTGATGGGTTAGTGTTGAAAGGTTCATAACTTGCATAACCCCTAAACACTACATTCTAAGTCCTCCTCCTTACCAACTAGGGTTCAGTGGTGCATTAGTGATGGAAAAAGTCCATGGACCCTATACATACTAAACCCTAAGAGGGTCTTGTAGCATGTTACAATACTCTTTAACTATAATGTACATGTAATGTTAGGGTTACACAACACCTACAACATGATTCCAATGAAGAATAGGTAAAAACTTTGGGCATGTTATGGGTGCTTGGGGGTATGTAACATGCTACAAGCACTCAATAAATGGGCTTTGGGATATCATTTTTCCATAGCGTACTGAGGTGGGCAAAAACCATTGCACAATAATGTTGGATGTGAGAAATATGGTTGAAGGCTTAAATTTTAGTTTTGTGCTTATGGGTCAGGCTTGGGAAATAATTAAATTTAAGTATTCTTGGATGTGAGAAATATTGTTGGAGGCTTAACTACCAATTTTATGCCTATGGGTGAGGCTTGAGAGCCAATTAAACAAGTAACCTTGGATGTGAAAAATATTGTTGGAGATTGTTCACTATAATGGGTCTACTAGTCCACGTTGAAATGGCGATGAATTTGTTTTGAAAATAGAAATTTCATTTTGCCAACAAGAAGGCTAAAGGGGGTTTATTTTTTGGTGGGGGGGTTTTGGTTGGTGGGTGTGTTGGGGAAGAGGGGGATTTATTTATTTATTTTTGCTCCTAATGTGTTCCATAAGAAGTTCCCAATAGCACATCATTTTTTATCCCATATTGTTTGACCATGGTTCAAATTTCCATGAACATAACTCCTAAAGGGAGGGCCAAAGGCAAGCATGACACAAACATGCTTTGTTAAAGGGAGGGCAAAAGACAAGCATGATAAAAACATGCTTTGATTTTGGGGAGGGAAGTATATAGGCTTCTATGTTGGGTACTGACCCCATGTTCCAAAAATATTGGTGATGGGCCAATCAAATGGCTCCTTCTGAGAAAAGAAAAGAAAAGAAAGAAAGCGTGGGCACACCCCCTCAATAATTAATAGAAGCCCAACACTATGGTATGTACCACATAGCCCATGCCCCTGCCATATGTACTTCACAATAGAACCGTCTATTTTGGCAATTGTTGTACTCATTTCACCTATATAGGTGGGCCAAATGGGAGGAACTTTGTACTTCAAAATATAACCTTTTTTTTATTTTATTTTGGGGGAGCTTCCATCATATCATTTTAAAAATATTGATTGGGCCAATCAAATTGGCTCATTGCAACCAAAAAATAAATAAATTTGAACTTGGGAGGTACCTCATTTGATGAATAGGAGAAGGTCAATGTTTATGTTTATGGGTGAAGCTTTGGAGTGGATCACCCAAGCTTTGGATTTGCTTTAAGTCCTTTTCATTGCTACTAGCTAGAGTTTGATGATGGGGTTAAGGCATCTCCAATTTTGAACCATATACAAATCCATGTACCTTAATCTTCCAAGGGCTAATGGACGGTACTTGAATATGCATCACCCATCTTGTGTTGTCATCTACACCTACATGTCATTGATTTTTTCTCCATACACTTTGGTCATCAATACATTTTTTTTCATAAAAATTGAGTAGTAAAATTATTTATTGATCGTACTAGAAAAAATATTTAATATTGAGTCAATTGTTTAATCATTCGTTGAAACTACCACCTTGGAGTCATATTATATATACGAGTAGATGGATGAACGAAATGATAAGAGGATTTTTAATTAAATGAAAAACTTGAATCGACTGATGTTGAAATACACAATCCCCCAAAAGGGACTAACACCTAGGTACAAAAAACTAAGGGATTGAAGTATAACTAAAAAGGAAATGGGTGACAAAATCAGCCTTAAATATTATAAAAGATACACTAGGCAAACCAAGTCACACATACGATGATACCCCTAATGTGAAAAACTATAAAGGAAAGGTTGTAGATGGTACGTAATGGGCTACCCACTCTCTTTATAAATGCAACGTGTCTGCACTTTGGTAGCTTTTGATCCTCTTCTTCAAATGTATTTGCAAAGGCAAGTGGATCAGATTGTTATTTAGAAGTATCATGAAATAATGGCATACACGATTAGTGGCTCGGTTATAATCAAATGTTTTTGAAGATGGATTCTCGAGAAACACATTGCAATATCAACAACTTGGTGAAAAACACATCATTTGTGATTACTTTTGTGAGATCTCAATCTATGATGATCAACAATTTTGTCATTGTTATAGGATGAAACGTTTTTTATTCTTTCGAATTGTCATTGTTATGAATGAATGTGATTCTTATTTTGTTTAACAACAAAATGCTTGCAATGCCATGTGGTTATCTCCTTTGCAAAAATGCAATACAACTATTCCAATGTTAGCTTATATATGGTGTTGTAGCTGATGCACTGGATGAATATTGTTGCATGGGAGAAATCACAACCATGGAAAGCCTGAAACAATTTGTGAGAGCAATGCGATAAATGTTTGAACCAATTTATTTGCGACAACTAATTCGAGATAATCTTGAATGACAACTTGAAATGAACACAACAACAAGGTTTGTAAGGATGTTCGTTTCCTTTAATTACATGCATTATAAATGGAAAAATTGTTCAATTGCTTGACAATTTCAATTTATTAACAAAGATAGGAATGATTTTATAATCCTAAAAGTAATTATAGACAAATGTCTTTGGTTTTGGCATGTTCATTTTGGTTTACCAAGTGGTAATAATGATTTGAATGTTTTGAATAGGTCCCAATTGGTGTCTAACTTGTTGTGTGTGCAAATGTGGACCTTGAATTTTAGGTGAATGGAAATTGCTACCCAAAATATTGTTTTGTTGAGGGCATCTATCCATGATGGTTGGTTTTTGTGTCAATTGTGCATGAACTTCAAAGTGAAAAATTCAATGATAGGAAATAGTGCGTAAGGATGTAGAACACAATTTCAGGGTTTTTCAAAGTAGGTGTGCAATTGTTCAAAACCCGTGCATGCAATGAAATTAGAAATGTTGTTGTTAGCATTCTGTATGCATGTGTGATCATGCACAACGTGATCATAAAAGATAAAGATAATGCAAGGGTGGAAGATTACTTTGATGCTATTACCATTCCCATTAGGCGTGACCTTACAATTGACAAATATACACATGGTAGTAGAGAGATTGAAAATGCAAATGCTCATTATAGATTGCACAATGACTTCATTAAACATTTGTGGCTCTGAAAGGCAATAGTGAGGTGTAATGAAGATACGAATTTTGCTCCTACTTACTTTTACTTCTAATCAAACATTGTTTTATTTTGCAATATTTTCATATTCCACAATTACACTATTTATATCTACTTGTGGAGAGTCAATTATGTTGGCTGAAAAAGATGCTTTGGGTGTTGCAAGTTGTGCAATTGAAGAATTTGATGAGAAGACTAAAGAACAACATTCACCCATGATCAAATTTTGATGAATTATTCATGTCGTCAAAACATGAAGTATTCCCACACTTTTGTTGTCGCCAACAAATCTTTAGGCAAACTGAAAAATGCCATTGCACTTTGATATTCTAAGACAATATTTTTTTTCAATGTGGCAATAGCGATGTTTGTTGTCACCTTTGTTTGTATTAGGTCACCATCTCTCTCAACTTAGCCATTTTTTCAACCTCTTTGCTCACCGTGCAATTTGCTAGATGTTTTGCTAAAGCATTCATTAAAAGCCCAATGTCCAAAGTTTCTATTTCAATTTGATTAGCTTTAGAATTTTTGAGCTGAAAATTATTAGACTTGTGTTTGATGGGTGTAATTTTTTTTGTGCATCACCCCAACAAGTTATGTCTTTCAAAATTGACTAATAATGTAGATAGGTGAAGTTTTGTGCTCATGGGTGCTTGTTTTTGTAGAATTCAATTTTTTTCTTAGAATGTCATGTTCATTAATTCCATTTTCGCATAATGTTTGAACAACACTACACTTTCCCACATTTGTTCACATTGTGTTTAACGGTGCCTAACTTTGTTTCAAGCAACCTTGTTATCCTCTTTGCATGTGTTGTTAAATGATGTTTGTTGTAGTGATCATCAACTTTGTCCCAAAATGTTGTGCTTTTTTGGCCCATTCCTTGTGATTGAGTCTTGAGAAATGTGTTAAAAGAATAAACTAATTGTTTTTTGTCAACAAATTTTTTTTCCCTTTTTTTTTTGAGTGTTCAATGTGTTTCCTAGAGCTTCAATGATGGTGGATGATGCCAATTTTTGCGTGTGGCACATTATCAATGATTGTTGATGTTAGCAAACACACTTCTTGGCTAAGTCTATGGCCTTGATACTTATGTGAATTCTAGAGTCGAACAAAGAAATTTGAAAACTCGACACGTGATTTTGAGGTGCAAGCTCAACAATGGGGTGCAATTTTCAAGATTTTTCCGACCACCACTAAAAAGTGCCATTAGCTATGGTCCTTAGTGTTTGAAAAAGTTCATGAATCCAAAAACCCTATATAGTACACCCTAAATCCTCCTCATTACTAACTAGGGTTAGTGATGGTGTTAATGTTAGAAAATTCCATGAAGTCCATGAAGGTTAGTGTTTGAAGAATCCATGAAATCCATAACCACTTAAACGCTAGACCCTAAATCCTCCTCATAAACACTACCAAAGATTGAGTGATGGATTTAGTTTTTGAAAAGTCCATCAAAACCACTAACCCTAAACACTAAACCCTAAATCCTCCTCATTACCAGCTATAGCTAGGGTTTAGTGATGGCTTAGTGTTTGGTCACCAGGCATGGCAGAAACTGCTACTACTCATGTTTAAATCAACTTTTTGACTATGATTCTGCACTAGAGAACCCACCCACAAAGAGTGTGGAAAGGGAAAGGGAGGGACCCATCATCAGCAACAACAACAATCAATAAAGACGATCATTTCTGCAATGCACATCCTTTGCACCAGAATCCAAAGCCTTCTTCGTACCAAAATTTCCCCTTTCTCTGGAGCTGCTGCAATAAATAGGTAAATCAGCACTAGTAGGAGTTAAGAGCAGCAGCAGTAATCCTTTTTCTTCCTCCTCCCAAGTTTCATAGTTTCAAATCCTTCCACAAACATACTTGGATTCATTTCTTGGAGGTGCCAGGAGTACCATCAGGTCTTGGTGATTTGAATTTTAGCTTTGTTTTGGGTTTTGAGATTTTGATGCCCATTACTTGGGTTTTGATGCACAGTACTTAGGTTTTGAGGTTTGGGATTTTGGGAAGGAATTTAACCACCCATTTTGTTGTTTTTGTTGTTGGAGACTAGAATTCGTCGTGCACTAGGTAGTGCGTGTGGCTCCCATCCCATTTTGGAGGTTTTTTTTTGGGGAAGTTTTGGTTTTGGGTGCTGGCTGACTGGTTGGTTGGTTGGTGGGGTTGGGTTTTTTCAGTGATGGCTAGTCCAGCAAAATCATTTGTGGAAGTGGGTTCTGGAAACCACTTTCCTTTGGAGAATTTACCATACGGAGTGTTCAGACCTAGTGAAGGAGGAGATCCAAGACCCGGAGTGGCAATTGGGGACCTTGTTTTGGACCTGTCAGTCATAGCTGCAGCTGGATTGTTCAATGGCCCTTTGCTCTCCTCATCTACCTGCTTCTCTCAGGTACTTACTTTCTTACATTCTTTCTTACTCTCTCTCTCTCTCTCTCTCTCTCTCTCTCTCTCCATCATCTTGTGTGTCAAACACAAAAACCCATTGTTGGGAGTTTAAGATTACATGTTTTTTTTGGGTTGATTGTGATGGTGTGAAAGTATGCCATGGTCTAACAGAATTGAAATCATCAGATTCTCATTCAGATTCTTGCAAGCACATAATCAATTCATGCCTCTCAAGTGTCCACTTATTGGTTAGAATTGGCATTTTGCAAACAAAGACTTCAGAACATTTGAGAGGGAGAGAGATAATGGGTTTGTGTCAATGGGTTTACTGTTGGTGGTTTCAGTGGTGTATATAAGGCTTCTGGCAATTGCATGTTTGACTCAGAAAGTTACCTGCTGCTTCTTGTATGTTGTCTGAAAGTGTGGATGGATGAGTGTTGTTTATCTTTCTGTCTTTTGGGTCATTGGCAGGCCTCACTAAATGCATTCATGGCACTGGGAAGACCAGCTTGGAAAGAGGCACGAGCAACCCTTCAAAAGCTTCTTTCAGGTGTGCACACCTGAGACTTTTTGATTCATCCACTGCTGCAAACTTTCAGAAACTGAATAAGTACCATAATTAGGTCATCTGCATTTAGGTGATATTCGCTGCAGTCTTAAACCTCTTCCAAGACTTGCTCCCCCTCAGTTACAGGTGAAGTGTAGTAGTTCCACATAACTGAATGCAACCAAAAAAACCCTTATTTGGTATAAATATGTATTATCTGCAATTTGATCTTTCCTTGTAATGCAGCGGATGAGCCAACTCTGCGGGACAATGCACCTCTGAGGGCCAAGGCCTTTTTCCCAACGGTCAAGTTTCTTACTATGAGCCTTCTTCACAAATTGATGTGTTTCTACCATCTTGGGTTACTCCCAAATTCTGATTTCTCATCTGACTTTGCATGGGTTCTTGAGAAGATTGTTTGAGCTGCCATTTGTGACAGCTTGATAAATCTGATTCAATACAGTATCCCTTCTGTCTATGGGTTACTACTACTGGAGCTGAATTTTTTTTTCTTGTTTGATTGTGAGCAGAGTGAAGTGAAGATGGAGGTCCCTGCAGTGATTGGGGACTACACAGATTTCTTTTCATCCAAGGAGCATGCCACTAATACTGGGACTATCTTTCGAGGCCCAGAAAACGCCCTTCCTGCCAACTGGTACTTCAACACTCCAGCTTTACATACTCTGCAAGTCTTTGGAGTTCCTGAGCTCTGTCCATGGCACATGGGAAAGGACCCTACTTCATTGTCTTCCAAGGCTCTTGAGCGTTCACAAACATTGCATCACTGATTTCCAATTGGGGTCAAATAGGTTGCAGATACCAATAGCATATCATGGGAGGGCATCATCGGTGGTTATCTCAGGAACAGACATTCACCGTCCCAGGTAGTTGTGTGATTCATATGCTTTTTTGATGTTTTCTGAGACCTCAAGATTTCAATTCAGAAGACAAAAGTTCTACCATACCTCCAACCAGCAGTGAACAAGTGGGTCTGGTTGACAAAGCATGATGTTGAGAGAATTCATTTGCAACATGTTGCAGAGGTCAGACCACGCCACCCACTGGGGAAAAAACACCTGGGTTTAAGCCCTCTGCACTTCTAGACTTTGAACTTGAAATGGTCAGTCCCCTTTGACCTGCAGAACTTGTAATTGATTTGTACACAATTCTTGGTAGAATGAACTAATTTACTACTTAGTAATGAGGTTTTCCTTGCGGGCTAAGATATCATCACATGGGACTTTGACATGTTTTGTAATGTTCTTGATGCACTGGGTCATTGGCAGAAGCACATTTCCATTCAAGGCCTAAAGAAGTGGGTGTTGTTGCAGGCAATCTTTATTGGTCCAGGAAATGAGCTTGGGAGCCCTGTTACTGTTGAGAATGCTGCAGACCACATTTTTGGCTTTGTCCTCATGAATGACTGGAGTGGTATGAGACTTTTTACGCTTTCAATTCTAGTTCTACGTAGCAGCTCTATGATGTTCTGGAAGCTTTGCATAAGCTGTTTCACAATGATGATGTCTCTGCCTTAGATGATAAATATACAAGAAATGAACTTTGCAAAATTGGAGTACAATGGTAAGAATTTCTGGACACAGCTTTTTTCAATAGTCTTCAGAGATTGGGTCTTGAGCTTTTAAATAAAAGGTGATGGGTTTCACAAATATTGACAGTACTGCAGAACCTGAAAAACTGTACATCGACTGACTTTTCTCACACTAATTTCTTTCATATCAATGCACGGTGCTGGGACAGCAAGGGATATACAAAAGTGGGAGACGGTGCCACTTGGTCCTTTTCTTGGCAAAAACTTTGGTGTGTTCCTGCTGCTCGCCTTATTTTACTTAATTTCATTCTGATCACAAATGGAATCCATTTCCATACTTTCATTGTTACTGAAACTGTTCAATTTGCCAACTGCAAAGGCAATTAATTCATTGTGCAGAAAGGAATTCCATTGGGTGGTTCCACTCTCCATTCTTTGCTATAGTGGTCTTTTTGGGGGGAAGCGGGAAATATATTTTAGTGGTTATTCTGTTCACTAATGAAGACAAATTGGAAGCCTTTGATAGGCAGGTCCTTACCAGTGTTGTGCAGTTAGTAGAATCTGCTACATATACCCACCGGTCATCAACCTGGGTATATACCCACTTACCTGGTGGGGTGAAAAAGAAAAATAAAAAAACTGGTTTTGGTATAGAAACTCGGTTCTCAATTTTTTTGAAAATTAAAAAAAAACTGCCTTTCTAACTGCCAGTTCTTTATGAAAACTGCTGGTTCTTTGATGTTTTTGAAATAACAGAACTGGTGGTTCTCTGATTTTGATTTGCCTTGAAAAACTGGACTTGGTGGTTCTTTGATTCTGAATTTTTTAAAGAACCAGAACTGCCAGTTATTTAAAAATCAAATAACTGCACAACACTGGTGCTTACCAATCTATCAACCTTAGGTAGAAATGATCAGTGTAACAAAAAGGGGCAGAGATTCTCCGAACCGTCATCTTGAGGGTTTGGGTTCTATTGAATGACTAAGCAGAGTCTTCATGGTGAGTGAGAGGATGACTAAACATGTTCTAAATTGCAGGGACAACAATTTCACCATGGATTGTGACATTGGAAGCCCTGGAGCCATTCATTTGTGAAGCTCCTGTCCAAGTCAGTCCCTTCGCCTTTTCCTTTTAGTATCTTGGTTTCATTGTGGGTGGAAGGCATCACAAATCAGCGGAGATAGTTAGTTGGTTGTTAATGGGGGTGGGTGGAAATCAGTGCTGCAGCTGCCATATGACGATATTTTTTCATTTTGAATCTGCAGGATCCAGCTCCCTTACCTTATTTAACAGAGACCAAGCGTACCTCATATGATATTCCTCTACAGGTATTTCTTTCTTTGCAGAGCCACTCAGAATTCCAATCTTTTTCTTCAGGTTCATGTTTTGTCTGGTTCCAGTTGTCCTGTTTTAATCTGGTGCTTTGGGTGGATAGTGTTGTTATACATGGTCATTTGGTTCTTAACACAGCTCAACCACAAGCATTCTGATGGGGAATGAGATTGATGCGTTTTGTTGCATCTCACCGTTATGGTATTATTCATGTACTATCGTGGTGCAGGTGGCAATTCAACCCGAGGGAGAGACCAAAGCATCAGTTGTTTGCAGAAGCAACTTCAAGTATCTGTAAGTGTTAGTATTTTTTATTTCTGAAGACCATCATCCCAAGTGATGGGTATTCCAGAATCCAGCAGCAGATTAGCCTGTTAAAGATCTGGCTTGTGAGAATCTTTCCTATGGTGTGACTTCCAAATTTGCAGAGGATCAGAAACCCTAAACCCTAAAGTGTCCAGAAGTTAGAAGAATGATGTGATGCTCTCCCTCTTCACTCTTAGGGCTAGAGGGTGTCTCTAAACATTCACTATGGCAGAGTAATCAGGAGAAGCTCTCTCTCTCCCTGTGCAGGTACTGGACAGTGTCTCAACAGCTCGCACACCACACAATAAATGGCTGCAACCTACGTTCAGGTGACCTGTTGGCATCAGGAACCATAAGTGGACCAGTAAGTAAAATTCTTGATTTTTTTTCATTCACAGATCACTTGAGGATATGGACTGAATGTGCAATGTGTGGGATGACTCAGAAATCAAGAAAAATGGGATTTGTATGGGTGTACATGGGAACATGTCTTTGATATAAATAGGAAGCTCCAAAGAGAGCAGAGATAGGAAATGCTGGAAATGGGAGCTTTGTAGATGAATGTGATAGGCTATGCCACCATGCAGTGTGGCACAGTTGAAAAGCTGTATGGGATCGTACCTGGAGTAATTTTTTTTCCAGGAATTGGTTGCTTCTAAGAAAGATGAAATCTAGGACTAATAATAACTGAGCTTGCATCAACAGGAACCTGGGAGCCTTGGGTCTTTCTTGGAGCAGTCATGGGCAGGAACAAAATTCATATCTTTGGAGCATGGAGGGACCCGCAAGTTCATCCAAGATGGTGATGACGTGATCATGTCAGCATCATGCCAGGTATTCAAATATGTCAGCTAGACTGATACTGGTAGTCATATAGCACATGACCCAAAAGAAGGAAAGATGCCCACAGATGTACATCTTGCCTAGATCTAAAATATCCCATGAAACTGTTGGAGACAACCATATAGTTCCTCATTAAAAGTGTTGTTGCAGTGCATGACTTTGAGACTAGCAAACTTCTTCGTCTGACACGTTTCAGGAATGTGATGTTTTTAACCAGCTGGTTGTTGTGTTGTGCAGGGAGAAGGATTCACTGTCGGTTTTGGTGAGTGCAGGGGTAAAGTTTTGCCATGCAAACCTTATTAGAAGGAAGAAAGATCCACTCCACAGTTGTGGAGTTGGAGAATTCCACGATAAGGTGTTGTTCTGGAGGGTTTGATTCAATAGGAGGAGTGACCAACCCACCATTTGGAACTGATGCATGTAAGTGGGGGAATTTGGAAGCTAGTCACCACCATTTGCGATGAAGGTGACCAACAGTCTGCTACTACTTCATAATGTTTTGAAGTTCTCTGTGTGATCTTGTAGATATATTCAAACAACAAAAACTTCTAAAACACCACGTATTCAGCAATAAAATGAAATCTCATGTCTCTTCACATGTTGAGTTCAGTTTTTGTTTTAACTACCTACTTACTAACAACCCACTAGCCCTTTACCCATGTACTGACAATCTACAGGCATCTACTTACTAGTCACCTATTATCTGACCTACCTACCTACCTACCTACCTACCTTGCTACAGGACCTCTTCTGTGCAGGATAGGTTACCCAGGTGAAGTGCAATGGTAACTCAGGTTGGGGTTCATCCATAACTGGCTCGTAATGGAAGGCACACTAATGCCTGTTGGGTCACTCTGGCCCAAAAAATGAGAGACCAAAGAAGAGGATAATCAGGGTACAAGAGTGCACACATTGGATCTCATATTGAACTCCAAAGGTTCAAGTAGCTTGAGGTGGAAAACATTGTTGCAATGGCCAACTATGTTTGATCTGACAAGATAGTGGGACCCAAAAAGTTTGCTTGGAAATGGCAATGATTTGTAGTGCTCACCTCCAAAATGGGGCTCTCCCTATAAGTAGTATATGGAAGACGTTCACTCTAATTGTTGTCATGCACTACTAGATAAGTGCCCAATACTATCAAGACTAACAAAGTCACACATAAACACATGCACTCAATTTATGAGATTCCATTGTGTGACATGAGGATGAACCTTCAAAACACTAAAAAAAGGTTAGTACCTTGTTCATATTCAACTAGGTTTCAATAACAAATAAAAATTACAAAAAAGTAATATTATGTAAAAATACTTAACATCGGAGCTAACATTGAAGTTTTGTTGAAGGGTGTTTTCAATTGTTTTTTTTCCCAAAGTTTTGTTTCCATGTACTATTCCCAAATTGGTTTTACAAATTTGATGTTCCCCTTTTCATGATTGATATGAGCTTTGAAAGTCATTCACAAACTAGAAGGTTCACATCCCAACAATATAGTTTACAATATGATTGTATTTTCCACACGGTTATTTGACTTGAACATTGCTCTCATGATCAAATTTGGCCATGTCCTCAAATAATAGAAGGGCCATCAATTTCAACATGTGCATAGTTTCAAAAAACTATGCACCTTCTTGCCAAGCTATAAATTGCATATCTATGTAAACTTGATATTAGGAAAATATTTTGAAGAGAAATAAGTTTTTCGATTCTTCATTTTTTTTTTCAAATGAATTACACAAAGTTTGAGAACCAGTTTTTTTTTGTTCACTTTCAAGGTTACATTAAGTTTTTTTTGTCATGATGGCATCAAATCTTGTCTTCCAATGTTGGACTGAACTTGGAGTTGTTACAGATGGATTCAACTAGTGTAGGGCAGTTGTTGATAATTTCAAAGCATGGTCACATTTGGCTCTTTAAAAACTTGCATATCAAACAACGTGACGGTTCTAAACTTCCAGAATTTTGTTTGGGCTGGATCCTTACAGAATTGGTTCTCTTTTCACTGGTAATAATCAGTTATGTGTCGTTAGTTCTTCAGGTCATTGAAAAAAATTCAGAGAAACAGAACCAATTTCTTAACATTTTGTCTGTACTTTTGTTGCCAAAACTTGTTTTTTTTTCAAATAATGGTTTCAACCAAGTTAAGCTCATGACCTCGTTACAATCTAGTTGGATTAATCATCAAACCAATAACCCAACTTGCCACTGATGGTTGCGGCCGTTCAGTTCACCACAATACATGTTCAATGTTAATTAATTCTATGAACTCATATAAGGTGACGAGGTGAAACAACCATTCAAAACTGCATTAGGATGGTTGACTATGATGTGGTAGGTAACACCCAAGGTTGATGGTGTTACCAAATGTTACCAGAATAAGGGTACAGCCCAAGGTGGCAGTTGAGATGGTGCTCACATTTTAGTTACGCATGTGCTTGTATGAGGGCCTTACCAAGCATATAGAGCAATTGCCTCCTTGCTCGATTTGTATTGATGAACACTTCAGAACAAAATGTTCCTGCTTAAAAACGTAAGATCCCCTCTGGTGTATTCGAGTAAATCTTACATTTTTTTATAAGGTGCGATGTGCTTCGAATATATTGTGAAATTCCTGGCAGTGCTTTCAATAACGTTTAGCATGGCCTAGTGGTGAATTGAACCCAAAACCACAAAGTAAGTAGGACATCAAGATGTGTTAACAATTGAGATTCACTTGATTAGTTCAACACTTGCTATGTTTATGGCTTTAAATATTTAGAGCAAGATTTTATTTTTGGAACATTTGTATAAATATGATGTGATTTAGGGTAAAAAAACTGAGAACAAAATATTGTAACAAAAATCACTAGTCTGTGATTTTCATGAACCATGGTTACAAACCCAGAAACTGCAGTTCTAATAAAAACCAAGGACCGAGTTCAGGTATATAACCAAGGTTCTCAAAATGTAGCCCACTTCTGTGTGTAAGTTAATAACACTTTAGCATCACAAATGCCCCACACCCAGTAACAGACAAATTCATCCGTAGTATTGCTGCTTTAATATGCAGTGGACGTGGTTGCTTCATCATCAGAGAGTAAGAACACTTTTATGTAAGCTTTTCTGCTGAGCAGCTGCTTGGTCCCTGGGTTTAAAGTGCATGACAATAAGCTCAAAAGGCTTGCTCGTAACCGCAGCTTCCTACTTCCATGAAATATTTTGCAGGCCTGCAAAGAAATCTGGGAGGTTTCTCTGGGCCAGAAAGAACTAGCACCCACCAGCGCACCATGCAGGATGCATCATGGTATGTGAACAGGCAACACTTTTTTGCATTGTATTCCTGTCCCAAAACTAATCACTGTCGTTAGTTAGATACATGTGAATGGTTAGTAGTAGCTATGTGGATGTTAAGTAGATAGCTGTTAGTAGAAGAAAGGTGAACACATTTTTGGGTTTGGCTCAGGAAAATGATTTTGCTTCTCCGTGTTTGCACCCTTTGCTGAGCCTGTTAAAAGGCACAACAAAGATGTCCACATTGCTAGAGAAGAGTGTAATAAATACGATCTGACTACTGCTCCCTGTGTTTCTGATTGGCGAATCAAAATTATTGGTCCAGGTGGTTTAGTTTTAGTAGTCTTTCACGTATTTGCGGTTTCAGTTTTATGAGTGAGGTTGCAAAAATGTAAATAACTAAAACTTGGATGTGAGAAGTATTTTGCAGTGTTACATACCGAGCACCATTGAGGATGCTCTTACCTAGAAGCCACGTATTATTATTGTATTTGCCTACCTCTTGGTCCTTGGACCTAGGATTGGTTTACCAACGTGTGAAACATGATCTCAACTCGTGATTTTGGGTTTTCATCCATGACTGACTGAGTCATAAGAAGCTTCCAATGGATGGTGTGCTGGTGGCTGTTTGGTTCACTCTGGCCAGAACCTGCAACAAGGGCATTGAAGATCTAGAATGTGTCATGAGGGAGCTCATCCAGCACTGAAAGAAACATGCTGGGAGAGTCAGCTATAGTACTGCAAGAGTTAGCAAAGCTTTGCTGACTTGCAGTAGTACTATAGCTGCTTTCTTATCATTGCCTCACAAAATTGCATCAGGCTTTTTTGTTTAAATAAATAGTCACAAAAGATTGTCACAAATTGCCTACAATCCAAATCATGATCCCAAATCATGTAAAACATTAATAATTATTTAGTTTGCATTGATTAAAAAAAAAATCTTGAAATCGGTTGGATTAATTTTGGAAACTTTTATTCAATTTACTCTCAAGACCTTAACTAGGAGTGATTAACAAGTCAAGTTGAAAATTTCCAAGTGCGTTATTCAAAAGTGATTACATGTGTAGTGAACCATTTTATCACAATCGTCGTATATACGATTGTGTGTGAGTGTGTGTGTGATTTTTTTTCCCTTTTGTGATCTAGTTGAGGTGATGATCATCCATAAGCTAATTAGCCAAATTTGACTACGAACAAAATATGAAAGGAGAAATTGAAACATCGTTATATAGAGTTGACATGCTGATGTGTCCCTTCCTCATTGGACCTTCAAGTCTCCCAGTTTCCATCACATATTA
>Ga0209208_10003958_pt1 | contig 21114 bp, 17 predicted proteins | sample S1TSphfallax_3_FD_187694 | JGI IMG/M metagenome (GOLD analysis project Ga0209208, IMG submission 187694) | Host-associated microbial communities from peat moss isolated from Minnesota, USA - S1T2_Fd - Sphagnum fallax MG (SPAdes) (version 2) | ecosystem: Host-associated > Plants > Peat moss >...
CAATGCGAGGTGTTTTGGGTCCTGCTGTCGAGCTCTAAACATTCGGGAGTCCCGGAGGACTCCAAATCCCCAACTTTTCCAAGTGTTGGGCTTCACCCCCACACTTGGCCAAGTTAGGATTGTGACACTTGCAACCTTGGGAGTGCAGTTTTTGCATGCATGATCCATTTTGTTATGGATAACATAAAGGAATTCATCTTTGGACTGCACAAACTTGGACCTCCAAGTATGGTACAAGCTTATGCATGACTTTTGATGCAAAAGGTGTTCTCTCAACTTCAGTTCATATTCTCTTGCATCATTATTATTCTTTCACAATTTTGATATTAAATCCTTTAGTGATTCGCACACACTGTACTTTGCAAAAAAAAAAAACCTCTTTTTTTACATCAACATTGAGGTGGTGTCACTTCTTCAACCTATTCATCATAGACTGCGAAATACTTCCAATGTTTAACTCCTTGTTGATTTGTAAAAGTGTAGTCCAAAAAAATGATCAAATTACAAAATGCATTGTAATTTTAGACATTGAGAACTAAACTCAAAGAAATACATCATAATGCATGTTCCTCTAGCATGGAAACATGATCAAGTATATAACAAAAGTAACTATGAATAGTTGTAGTCGTATTTTTACACATAAATGCAAGAAAGTAAAGTTAAAACCTTTTTAATCATTGTCAAACCATCATGGTGCACAATATTGAGTTTATAATATGTTGTATACAAAGTTTAGAAACCTTTAATGTATTAAAAGGAGGTCAAAAGTATTTTTGAAATTGACTAGTGGAATTGTGTTCAGAAATACTTTTACAGTAAAAGATTGATATAGTATTTTTTTACCTTGGAAGTTGAAAGTGCATAAGTAAAATTTGGATGGCCATTAACTAAAAAAGTAAAAAAACTCAATATTTCATCTACTTGGAACATACTTTGTTTCTTTGGGCAACCTACAAAGCAAAAAAAAATCTACTTGCAATTTCTTGAAATTTAGTTAAATTTGTTTTAAACATGTGATTCTTCAATATCATTGACATAAATTCAAAGAATATGTTCATATTGGTAATTAAATTAAATAGTATTTTAAAATTTGATATGTTAAGGCATGATTTACTTTACATTTTTATTGACAAGGATCACGAAATGTATACTTGATCATGTTTTCACCCTCTAATATTTATACATTATCACTTACTTGATCACTTTGCTTTTGAAGGCTCCTTCACATATCAACTAAGAGTCATCGAACATCATATTTACAATTTCTGATTCCTTTCAATTGATGTGGCATTGTGTTAGCACTCAAATTAATCAACAATTGAACATTTGATTCCACTTGCTTGGTTGGAGTTTGGAGTTTATGCGAGCCTTTGTTTCCATGAGGTAAAAATATACATCCTCGTTTGGAATCTACCATTTCCTTCTTCATTCCACCCTTCATTCATAGAATGAAAATAACTTCTTCTCACATTGCCATCATTATTAAAATCATCAGAAATATTACACATTTATCCATTGGACTCATCTTGAGGAGTACCATTCATTGTATTGTTAATTTCCTCGTCAACATCAAATCCCTTAGATCGTAAGAATGAGGAAAGAACGTGATCTCTACAAGACATTCTTACTTTTCACAAATTGCTCAAACCCTCCTCTTGAATGCCTTTTTCCAATAAAAATACAAGTTTTTCCTCTAACATGGAAACATTCTTTACAAGCCAAAAGCAATCATTTCCCAATGAGGATCTGCAATATTGTGTAACTAGAGTTGCACAAAAGAATCTTTCCTGCTCAAACACCTCAACCACAGATACGATGGTGAAAACTATATCATTTTCCATTCCACTAGCACCATAGAGATCGAAACTAATGATGGATCCTTGCATTATCCTACTCTAATTCGAACCCTTGATCATTACTCGAATCCCATATAGAAACTATGTCACCAACATGCATATTTGTGTCATGTTTTCACCATTCATTAATATAATTTACCTACCAAACATCCAACGTTTGTAGAGTCTATGGATGAATACTACTACGTTAAAATGCGACACTGAATAGAAAATGACAAACCCTTCAATGAACCACCCATTCCACTAGGAAGGGATTTGTTTTCTATGTAATTCAATTGAATGTCCACCAATACTAAATTTTTTTGAGAATATTACATTAAAAAAGATTACATTTCACCCAAAAAATTACAAAAAAAATCCAAAATATTATATTAAGATACACTACATTCACATCATTACTTCAACCTAAAAAACATTTTCTTAATCACTTCATAAGGGTCGTCTACAAAACACCATTTCGATAAAGTTAGAAAAAATGCATGACAACTACCAAGAATTTTTAGATTTCTAATTAAAAGGAATTGTAGAAATTGCTTGGTGGTTTCTAGGCATTTCCTTTGTTTATCCTCAATTGGGTATCAAAAAAACTATTGGCAACCACCGTCCATTCTCTAGGCTTCATGCTCTTCTTTGATCCAAAAAGTGTTTGACAACTACCAAGTGTTTTCTACAATTTCCAACCTAAAAAAAATGGTGATTGTCAAGCATATTCTATGATTTCTAATATGTAAAATGCCCCAAACTCTAACTTCACTTCATTCCTACATTGAGAGAACTTATTGATGGAGAACTCAATTGTGCTTTATCTTTTCAATTCTTTTACCCTTGATCCCTTCTAAAGTTCCAACTCCTTAGTGTCTGGATTTTTCCCCAAACCCCAACTTCACTTCATTCCTACATTAAAAAAACTTCTTAATGGAGAGCTTGATTGCACTCTATCTTTTCAATTCTCCTACCCTTGATCCCCTTTGAAGCTCTAGCTTTTTGGTGTTTCAGATTCTTCCTTCAAACCTTAATTTCACTTCATTCTTACATTAAGAAAACTTATTGATGGAGAATTTGATTGTGCTTTATCTTTTCAATTCTCTTACCCTTGATCCCCTTCAAACCTTCAACTCCTTGGCGCTTCGAATCCTTCCCCCAAACCTTAACTTTAGTTCACTCTTACATTGAGAAAACTTCTTGATGGAGAACTTGATCGCACTTTGTATTGTCTTGAGAAAAAAACTAAGACTCACACTCCAACCCAAATTTGTTCATTTCTAAACCTCCCCATCGCAAGAATGACACATGAGACTTATGTCTAACGGATCTTCCGCCCTTAATGATTTGTAACTATGAATGTTGAAAGTGGAGTTTCCACTTCGCAGTTGTTGATGAATGAAATGGTATTGAAGTTTTAGTACTAAATTGGATGCAAGTTATGCCACATGGCAATGTTGGTTTTTGGTTTTCTGTCTTGGCTTATTATTGAATCCTTACAAGATATTACTATCAATGGTATACCAACTTTTGGTGTTTTAGTTTAGAGGTTTATGGTTTAGGGTGTAAGGCTTAAAATGTGTGTTACAACATTTAAGGTCTACAATGTAGGGCACTTGATTTGTGGTGTATCACTTAAGGTTTAAAATAGTGTGTTTCAAAGATAAATTAATGTATCTTTTGTCATTAAATGGGATAGGGCAATTGTGTCATTTCATTTAAGGTTTAGGATGTAAGGCATAATATTTGGTTGTGTGGGATATATGTTAATATAACATAGGATTTTACGTTCAAACATATAGGGTTTTGAATGTACAACATTATAATGGTCTATAATGTTATTTTTGTATTTAGGAAATTTTAAAGGTTGATGGTTTAAGGTTAAGGTCTACAATCTAGTGAAACATTTCAACTGTACGTGTAGTTAACATTAACATTAAACATGAAACCTAAATTTAAACCTAAACCCTAAACCTTAAATTTTAACACACCAACAATAATTTACATTAAATATTAGATAACGTTATATCCTAAATTTGATATATACTTATTTTAACATTTTTTTGGGGGAATGCATTACCCATGTTCTATAGAATTTGAAACTAAAATGGGATAAAAAATAGGACAAATAAGAATAAAAATTTGTATTGTTTTTCATTTACTTTTGTTTTAGTAAAAACTTATTAAGGGAAAAATATTTGCAACGATAAAAAGATTTAGAATTTTGATTAATTATTTTAAATAATAAATGGGTATTTGATTCTACATATTTACTTTTAAAACATACCTTTGAATCAATTAATGACTATTTAATATTTTGTAAGAAGTTATTTTAAAATATATATTTAAGTGCAGTTTACATAACAAAACATCAATAGTCAATGATTATGTAATTATCAAATATCTTACTAAATTGCCCATGTTCATGAACTTTAAATTAATATTAAATTAAAGAGAAGAAGTTACTTAATTTATCATTCAAGGATACTCTAATCCTTGATAAATAATTCAAAGGTAGTAAAATCCTTATTAAGTGGTTCATATTTGAGATATTTATTTAATGTTTCTAAAATTTGATGTATAGAGCTTAAATTTAGGGTTTATGGTTTAAAGATGAATTATAATGTTTATTGTTGAAAATGATTCATAGGATTGAATAAATAATTACATAATCATTTACTTCCATTACTACGGTAATATTTCATGTTGGATTTTCCTTAAAAATCATTCTTGTATTAATATGTCCTATTTCATAATTTAAATGAAATTTGCATTCGGATCAATTGAATCATTGTAAATTTATAAATTGTATGATATTTGTTTATTTATATGTAGTCTAAGTTGTATTATGTATATATGTATATGTATGTATGGATATGTGGTTGTATATGTTTGTATATATATGTATGTGGACATGTGTGCATTTGTTTGTGTTTTTTATTGTTCATATGAATATTTAAAAAATGTGTGTTGAAAATAATACATAAAGTTGTAAGTCATCACATGTACATCATAGATATTTTGGTGTGTGGTACATATGACAATTTTCAAGATAAGAATTGTTTGGATATTTGTTTTATGTGGAGGACTTTGTGTGTTTTTTTTGTGCGGGTGTGAATGTACGTGTTTATGTTACTTCGTGTGGGTGTTTCATGTGTGTGTTTTGTGTGGATATTATGTTTATTTATATATATATTCAATGTAGTTCAAATATGAATTTGAAATTAAAGTATATAGTTATAGTTTAATTAGTTAATTGATTTATATGTGTGTATACATATGTTTATTTTCAACATAGAAAAATGGAATGCAACAATATATATAATTTCTATGTTTATACTATAGCATTTCATTTTTCTATGTTGAAGACATTTTACCCAACAAAGATCAAAATTGTTACATTATAACTTGCATTTTTTACTCAATTTTTCAAAACTTCATCTCTTTTCTAAGTTAACTTAATGGCCACCATATCATAATTGTTTATGTTGTTGTAGGTGAATCATATTTTGATTTAGATGTGATGTACCATTTAACATATTATATATTTGACAGGGTTTAGGGGGTTTGAGGTTATGGTTTAGGGTTTTGAGTTTAGAGTTGCAAATTCTTCCTAAGAACAACAACCTAACATACATGTTGTAATGACATATGAAGATAAATTATAGATCGAATTGCATTGTTGAATTAAAAACAAATCGAATGCAAATGTTATATTTATCATAGTTGTTATTAATTTTTTTTTATCAACAATAGTTATGGAAATAAAACATTTGCACAATTTGATTTGTTTTTAGCTCCACATGTAGTTGAATCTGTGATTTTTTCAACCAACATTGCAACATTCATGCCATGTTCTTTCTTCATCAAACTACTCATCAACATCATCATAAGCTCATGATTTCAACTAGTCCACCAATGAAAAAGTTAACTCACAACTTTGAAGTTTTTTCTTTCAAAGTTTGATATCATATAACACTAGACTTATTATACAATGTGAGTCTTGCACTTTAGTTTTCAAATCAAATTTTGTTATTGTTGCAATAAATAATGATAAAAAATCCTACAAATTACTATTTATGAACTTTATTTTTTCTTTCATGAATAGATTTGAAGACATACCCACAAGGCTAAATTTTTTAATTTTTTTTTAAAAGCTTTTCCTTTTGGTCTTGGTGTCATGTGATTTTTAATTGAAAGTTTGTATAAATATAACATTGTCAAGTTATTGTTTGGATTTTCAAACTTTTGTAAAGTCTTAAATTAATTAAATATGTGGTATTTTCATTCAGACAGGAGATTTCAGGAGATTTCAAACTAAATGGAAAAAGGATTGAAACTTGGTGCTCATAGTATTACCCCTTCAATTTTATAATATCCCAATAGACCCTTTCATCCACATTCCTCATTCCCTTCAATTTCAAAACTATGCAAATTTTATGGAATTTAGCAAAATGATTATTATCATTAACATTTGTCCAAATCATTGGTATGGAATATTTTCATATTTGATATTTGGCTAGTAATATTATAAGAATATTATTCCATCTAAAGTAAGGGTCAAATAGATGGGGCATGTAATAGTTATGAAAAGTATTCTCCAAGCCTTAAAGAATTTTTTGAAATTATAATTTTTTATTCATTTTAAGATATAAAAATTATTTAATATAATTTTGTTATAATATGTTTCAACACATGTAAAATAAAATTTGCACTCCATGGTTATAATTTTATTTTATTTTGTGACATATTATTTGTTAATGGAGATTAGACCATCAAACAATGTCCACTATGATGCCACTACATGGCAATTTACATGTGAATGATAGGGTCATACATGGATGCAATGAAGGCCCAATGTCATGCACATGGCAATGGGCATGCCCTAAGTACCCTTTTGTGTAGTTAGGTTTTATGAATTCTATGAAACCCTAATAACATATTAGCCCAAATTTGTCATAATGCTAGTGACAAATCAATGACTCGACTTGACATCAGTTATACAATAAATTTAATATCTTTTAAATCGCCTTGTTTTTGGGCTTGCCTTCATCCTTTCATGTTAAATAATGAATTAGTATCCTTAAGGTCATTCAAGTAGAGGACCAACATTCCAAATTCAACACAAGATGGCAACCATCCCTCTTTATCCTTTCTCTCCCACATTGATGTTCTTTGAAATATACTAGAGCTTAACTTACATGGTTAATATTTCATTTTTTTGATTACATATTTTGGTGGGTGCCCCTTAATTCACCAATATTGGTCAAAAACAATTTTTTTCATCTTTAATCAAATATTAAGAAACAATGACTTTTCTTTAGTTATTTTCATGCACATTGTGGTGTTAAATTAGATTTGAAAAAAAGTTGTAAATAAGTTATCCTTCAACCTAATATCCTTCAAACTACAAGAACTCATTACAAATTTTCACTATTACAACTACTTTGAGTGAAAGATGGTCCCCTACTTTCAATTCATTAGTTGTCTTGAACTCTTTCCATCCATTCCTAATGCTTATTTTGGGTGACCCATTGATGTTTTTGTCTTTAGTAACAGACTTCTTCAATGTGTCTTCCTTGCATTATCATTTATGTGCCAATCTTGCCACCGTGCTTCATTAGAATCTATGGGGCAACTAGACTTGCAAAAAATCAGAAATGGTTTAAGGTAGATCAATGTGGCATTTTCAAGCTAGTATTAGTGTGAGAATTATATCAATAATTTGTAAAATTCAAAAACCTATTGTCATGCAAAATGATAGTAAATAATACCCCCATTTAGTTTTTAAATGGGTATTAAAAATGATACTAGTTTTATATTATAAATTGACCAACAAAGTTTGGTTTTTAAATCTAAAACTAGCTCTAAGGACTAGACTTGCAAATTATATGACTTCTAAAAGGAACTTTTAAACAATTACTAAGATTTGATCTATAAACATGATGTTGTGTGAGAAAATTTGATGGAATGTTGGTGCTTTTGAACCACATTTTGCTACTACCGCCTATTATATACTAGGTGCATGTGGCACTTTAGGCATGATGTTATATAGTATGAAAATGTTATGGAATTATGGTGTTTCCAAACCACATTCAAAATTCAAGTCAAAATTTTATGTGCATGTTTCTCTTCAACCTTTTCATGGCTCATCACCTTTAGCTGTTAATGTCCATCCACAAGCCCCATGTAATCAAACCTACCCAACATTAACCATTATAAACATTTCAGATTGAATTTTTTTTTTAACATTCAAATTTAAATTCCATGCACCAAATTTGTTATTCACATTACTAAATTTGGCAATATATATTTGATTCACCTATCTTACATATTTGATAAGTTAGATATTCTTATTATTATACATTGAAATAAAATAGATTCTAATGACTTGTAAGCAGTGGGAAATTTTATATAATTTATTTACTTAGTAAAAACTTCTTAATGTCATATTGAATTAAATTAAAATTTTATATTATTAGTAAGGATGGTATTAAGTCTACCACAAGTAATCATTCTAAGTTATTAGTCTAATGCATATGGCCTTAGTCTAATTAGTTTAAAGATTTATAGCCCTTAAAATATTAATATTTTATGAAATTATGTGTACTAGGGAACTTTAGGTCAAAATGGTGAAAAATTTGTTAATATAAATTGGAACTTTTATGGTGAATTTACATCCCATTTCTTAGGATGTGCTGGTGGAAATTGACAAATTTAATGGGCACCATGTGGTTTAATGCCTCTTTGATTGAAAATAATTTTGTGGAGCGATAGTACCATTTTGTGACTTATGTGCATCACATGAACTTCCTAAGGCAAAACAATTAGACTTACATGAGAATCATATTAAGTTATAAATATAATTAGTATTTTCTGAGCCTAATATATAATTAATATGTAATTTTGATGTAGACTATTTCTAGTAAATTTTTAAAAAATTATTTGGAAGCCTAACAATAATTAAATACATTTTATTCTTGGAAAATTCCTGAATATTTAAACCTATAATGACAATTAAACATGTCAACTAAAACAAAGGGGGTAGATTGGGGGAAAAAATCATCATAATATGTTTTGTACTAATTGCATTTACTTTCTTTGGTTGATTTAACATAGACTTCCAATCTATTCAACAATTATTGATAGATACACATTTTAATCCTCTATACATGTAATATGTACATTGCCAATTTCAACCAAAATCTGATTAAATTTTTCATCCTTCCCAATTAGACACATATTTGTTTTGTTTATCAGATTGTGTACATCATATTTACCCTGTTTTTAACTCAAGAAATTTCAACCTAACATCTAGTTTGAAGTTAAAAAGATTGATTTAGAGTAAATGTTCTAGACCAACATTGGGTAGTTAATATGTATTTTATCCAATTATAATTATTGATTATGTGTCTAGTTGTAACTACATACATATTAATCACAAAGTCTAACAAAATCTAGTAATCAAATTAAGTTATGGATATTAACTAGAAGTTGGGAAAGTTGTGATAACAAATAATCTAACATAATTTGAATGTGAAAGCTTAATATGTTGATATGACCATATTATTAACCGAAACATGTTAAAATTTTTATTACCCTAAATATTGGAACTAATCATGTCATATATTCACCATCCATGTTTAGGATGTGATCCATGCCATGGTTGTGTGGATTTGCATTAGGCTTTGACAATGAAATAGTTTGTAACCTTAGAAGCTATCTTCTTTTCTATTCAACACCTTAGTATCAATTGACATCATTAATTTTACAAAATTTTGGATATTAATTATCACAATGTGTTAGTATCAAAATAATTATAAAAATTGTTATTATGAAAAAACTATAGAAAGTTAGAAACACACATCAAATGTGAAACTTTTGGCAATCAATAAATTATGCATTGTTATTAGGATGCCATTCTTGATTAATATTAATGAAAATAATTTAATATGATCAAATTACAAGAAATAATTCATAATATTCTTTTATTCATCATAATGGTATTGGGCAATTGATAAATCAAAACCATTTAAATTCATACTACTCATATATTGTTTTTGAAACACAATGTGTTTTTTTCAACAAAAGTATTATAACTATTAAAAGGACAAATACATGACTATACTAATGTGAAAAAAAAACTTCAAGTTGGAAATTATAAATATGGGGAACCTTGCTTAAGTCTAAGTTTTGGTGAACCTTGTGTTGAATGATTCAACAAAAAAAATCCGTCAAATAAGCTTTCAACACTATACTCTACACGTGGACCATAAACCTTAAAGTTCCCATAATAACCTTGAAACAAGGTAGTTTCATCTTTGTCTTTGGCAAATTTATCCATCGATTCAAATATTAACTTGTATTTATTGGAAAGATAATGAGGCCACAAGTTTTCCTAGATCTTTGTCTTCACATTATTTAGGCAATTATGTATCAAAAACATTTAAATAATACATTAATATAATACTAAACAATAAGTATTCAAAAGAGCATGTTGACACCACTTTGTCTTGAATCTAAATTGTTTTCCCAATTTTATCCATTGATTCAAAAAAATTACAATATTAATAAATGGCTTGTATTTATTGAATATATGGAGGCCACTTTGTCCTAGATCTTTGTCTTCACATTGTCCATATCAACATAATATTAAATTTAATTGACACATAAAAAACACTTAAACTAATAAATCTATTATTAAGGTAATAATAATTCAAAACTTGACATTAACTTAAATTTAGGTGGCATTTTCTCTTGAATTTTTTTCTTAACATAATTTAACCATTATATCAAAATTTCTCCATTACTAAGTAAGTAATATTAATTATTCAAAAGAGGTTGAGACCACATTGACTTGTTTGTCCTAAATCTTTGTTTTCATGTTAATTTGTTTGGTAATCAAAGTTGCTAAATTAATTAATCAAGACTCATTAGAAAGATATCCATTTACATATTAATCAAATTTGTTAAAATTGTAACAATTATTATATTATTTACTCAATAAAATAATTAGAAAGATATTTAATCCATTTTATCAAGTGAATTGGTCTTTTTCTTCAAATTATCCGTTCCATCACATTTGGTAAAAAAAAAAAATTAATTATTCATTCAAAAATTCAAATCCAATTTATTTGTGATATTTGTGTTGACATTATACTTTTTATCAATTTGCAAAAGTAATTAAACTTTTAGGAATGAACGTAGGCCAATAATTTATCCTCAATCTTTGTTTAACATTATCCAAAAATTTGCCAAAATATAAATAATTTAATGATGAATTATTCATTAAAGCAATGAAGTCGAATTTATCTTGCATATTTATCTTCACATTAATATTAATTCTATATCACTTTTGTTAAAAACATTAACAAAGAATTATGGAAAAGAGATTTATTCAAGAAAATATTAATCATGACGAACAATTTAAATTGTAAAAATATTATTTCATAAATTCAAACACTTAAATCGCTTTACTCATCTTCACATTCATGAGGGGATTCAACACTATTTTCATTTCCAATATGTTCAATAGTCCAAGAAATGATAACATTAAATTGCAAATTTAACATTCAAAACCCTAAACCATAAATCTTATAAAACCATAATTTAACCTCCAAACCTTCATACCCTAATTTACCCAACTTCAAAACTCCTTGAAACCTTGAAATCCTAAATATCTTAAACTTTAATTTTCCTCCAAACCTTTAAAGTTCCATATTATTTAACCTTAAAAACCTCAAACCTTAAACTTGTTCCTTTTAAAGTTCCCAAAAACTATAAACCTTCATCCTCCAAAACTTCAAACTCAAACATTGTGATATAATAGAAATTCAGGCCTTACCTTAAATCCATAATACCTTCACACCCTAAACACAAACCCTATAAATTCCTTTAACCCTAAACCCTAAATGCGACATCTTCATAACCGTCAAAGCCTAATCATGTTCAACCCAAACCCTAAACCACCTATAGTAATATTAACATAAAACCATAAGATGCCTAGGCATTGCATTATACATTAGTTTAAATTATTATTCATAAATAACATTAAACTATATTATTCTCCTTCTACCTTCAATTTTAATCTTGTTTTCCATAAACCAGATACATATATTTTTTGTTAGCCAAAAACAATCTCCAATTTTCATCTTTTTCTTCCTTCAACATGGATATTTCTTTTGACATAGAAGAAATCAATTCCCAAATTATTTTCATCTTTTCTTGGATGTATTTTTCTCCTTATGCCTTCATATCACTACAACAAAAGGTGTCCCTATACACCAAGTGATTTCACTAGATTTTGAATGAATTCATTGGTTGTAATGAATGGGGAAGAACGTAGAAGCAGTGAATTCATTGGTCTAGTGAACAGGGACTAGTGAACTACACCCACATTTTGTAGTAGTGTATTGTTTTTGGCATATAAAATATAATACCCAATTTTAATGTTTTTCAACACTCCATCCATCCCTTCATCCATCTTCCATCCATCCATCCTCCATCCAACTATCCATCCATCTTTCCATCCTTACATCCTTTCGTCCATCGATCTATCCATCATCCATCCATCCATCTTTCCATCCTTACATCCATCCATACATCCCTATGTCCATCAATCTGTCCATCTTCCATCTATCCTTCATCCATCCATCTTTCCATCCTTTTGACCATCCATCCATCCATCTCTCCATGCCTCCATCCATTTATCCATTTGTCCATCGTCCATCCATCCATCCAACCTTCATCCAACCCTCCATCAAATCATCCATCCATCTAGTCATCCATCCCTATGTCCATTATCTGTCCATCCATCCATCCATCCATCCCTATGTCCATTGATCCGTCTAGCTTCCATCCATCCATCCATCCATAATTTCCTCCCTCTGTCAATCGATTTGTTTAACCTTTATCCATCCATCTAAACGTCACAACTCAAACAACAATCAATTAGGGGTTTTGTTCTTTCATTGTCACTCTCATGATCTCCATTTCTATCTTTCATTCTCATTTTCTCTCACTCGCGCTCTCCATCTCTCTCACTTCTTCAATATCTCATGATAAGTTATATTTCTATCCTCATTCTTGCGCCCTCACACTCCTTCCATCTCCTAGGCTTTAATAATCTCTTTCTCTCCCAATCTCACTACCTCTCTCCCTTTCACATACTCTTGGTGAAACAAATGCATTCAGTGAAGTTCACCCTCTCTCGGCAAAGCAAGCATGTTCAACGAAGGTTAAACTCAAATTGGCAATCTATGTTTGCGACAACTTTCAACAATTAGGAGTGCTCCAATTGTGTTCAAGCCCTCAACACCCAACGAGCACCCCCATTATCAGGTATTTTGCTTGCATTTACACTTCTGCAATTATAGGGTTTAAAGTTTGAAGGATGGGTTTTCATCCTTCTTATCGTTTGCAATTCAAGGGTTGAGGACACACAACAACTATTAAAACACCATGACCTTCAAAAGACTCGACATCCTTTTGTACCACTTTATAAAATTATCATTGTGTAGAAGGACATCAAGTCTTTTGAAAAAAGACTCAATATTTCAAACAAGTCCTGCAAATAGTAGAGACCAAAAGTTTTCGAATATCCAAACCATATAAATTCACCCAATCCTTGCACTTGTCAATTCTTCATTTCATGTACATTTGTTTGCCAATGTCAGTTTCATGTATGCATGAGTGTCTTTGTATCTGTCACATGATGTTAAAAGCATTCATTTTAGATGTGTTTATTCCTAAATTTACTTCTACCAATGAATATGTGTGGATCAACAAATCCCTATGTTTGCGTATATGCTTGTGTATACTTTTGTGTTTTTTAGACTTTGTATCATTGTAATTAGGACTCTATTTGATTACCATAGTCCATTTCTGTTTTTGGCCTACTAAAACCATCTCATCTTATTACAATAGTCCATCTTTGTCTCATTGTAATCATGACTTTATTTGATAACAATAGTCCATCTCTATGTAATAGGCCTAGTTTCTATCTATGATTTGCCTTTTCTTTGTACAACTACTAATCATTCAATCTCTTTATGTCACTAGGTGATTGGCATTGTTTGTATGAATGCAAAATCTATCATTGTACTTCCTTTAACTTGTAATGAAATCAGGAGTGTGTATTTCTAATTGGACATTGACCCTCACATGTTTTATGTATGCATTCGATTCCAAATCCAATTCTTAGCATGTAAGTCATAAAGTCTTAGTGTCCTTATGAGTATGTCTACATGTTTTTTTTTTGTTTTATGATTCATTGTTAGACAAAAACCATCTCTGAATTAACATATTTCCTATAGTCTTTTGAAACAAGAACTTGACGTCACACAACCCTTGACATTAAAAGAACGAAGGATTGACATACTTGAAAAATCCAAAATGGTCAATGAAATCTCGTAAGTCCTTTTTATCCACTAAACTAGTTACATTTGTAGATTATATAGTATATTATATAATAGAGGAATGCTTGGTAGCCGCCAAGTGTTTTTTTCCTATTGTTGAGGAATGCATGGTGGCCATTAGGCATTTTTTAGCTTCTTTTGTCGAAAATCGCTTAGCAAGCGCTAGGCGTTTCTTAACTTATATTTCTCAAGAATGTTTGGCAACCTTTAGGCATTTTTCTGCTTATATTATTGAGGAACACCTAGCGAGGTGTTTATTAGCTTGTTTTGTTGAAAAATGTTTAGTGGATGCCAAGCGTCCTTTTGCTTATATTGTTAAGAAACGTTTGGCGGATGTTAGGCGTCCTTTTGCTTATATTGCTAAGAAATGCTTAGCGGCCACCAAACATTTATTAGCCTAGGGTTAAGAAAGTTAATAAATGATTTCATACCTAGTAGTTGGCAGGCATTTATTGACTTTTATTATTAAAGAACGTTTGGCGGTTTCCCAACATTTCTTAGTTTTTATTGTTGAGGAACTTTTCATGACCATTGGGCATTTCTCAACACATATTTTTTAGGAATGCCTTGTGATCACTAGGCGTTTTTGGGCTAATATTGTTGGGAAACACCTAGTGGTTATTAAGTGTTTCTCAGTTTATATTTCTCACTTTATATTGCAAAGAAAACATAGATAAATGATTGGCAGCTACTAGGGGTTCTTGAGTTTGACAAATGACACCTATGGGGTCAAGGTTTTGGTTTTTTTTCACATGCAAGTATACACCCCCTTTGCTAAATAAGGTGATTAAAAAGTACCTAAGGCTCAACCAATATTATTATCATGACCATATGTGTGTTAGCTATAACATATTGTGTGTTATGGTAGTGAGTAGTGCCTACTTAGGGTTTCCAAGTTTAGGGTTAGAGGAGAGTGGCTCTTCTAGTAAGACCCACCCTCATGTTGTGAGTGGAGGTATACTTTGAGAAAAGGCTCAAAGAAAGTAATTTTTTGAGTTGAGCCTAGAACGTTGGGAGTAATTGGAGTTAGTAGAGCTCCGAGCTATGGTGTCTTGTTACCATCAGCCTGGATTTTTTGAGTGGAATGGCTTGGCTTGACTATATGTGTGATCTTTCTCTCTGGTTGTGTGACCGAATTGAAAGTGGGTGGTGTCGAAAGTAGCACCTTGGCGAGAGCTTTCCAATGCACCAAAGAACGTTGGATTTCGTTGAGCAGATCAAAAGTTATGATCATTTGAAGTTGCCAGTTTAAGGTTTGACGGTTTTTGGTGATGGTTTTCCAACGACGTCAATTTCTCAAATAAGTGGAAATTTCCTTGAAAAAAGTTGTTGAAAATTGGTAGGAGTGTAGCTAGAAAGCTGATCTACAATCTGGTGAAGATAGATTGTGTTTTCATAAAGTGGTTTATGCGTTACATTCATTTTTGTGGTGATGGGTTTTTTTGATTTGTGCATACCTAGTGTGGAAACATTGTCGGACTTTTAGTTGAATAACCAGGGAAGATTAAGTGCTACAACTTTGTGGAGATGTTGCTTGAAGGCTAAATTGCATATGGGAATTGTTTGGGATTTTTTGGTTCTGGTACACGGATATTTGTGTATGTTTTCGTCCATGTTATGTGTTTTTGTGTGTATGTGAGTATGGTATGTCAATGATGTATGTTGTATGATGATATGTATTCGCATGACATTATCTTAAAGTAGAGTTCAGAATTTGGACTTTCTCGAAGAGCCTATCAGCTTGGGGGGTGAGGTTTATGCCTTCACAGGAGTCCTTGATAGAGTTCCATTTCATGAAAAATGATAACAAAAACTTTACAAAAAAGTGCCCATCCATGAATTGAAGGTTTGGGTTCATGAGCTTGCGATGGTTGTTGTCATGTTCAAGGACCCAAAAAAAAACATGTAGTTGGTTCCATTTGCTCGATTGACAAAATTAACGATGGGCTTTCCTTAACCAGTGTTAAGAAAGGTTTCTGATTTAAACAATTGAAGGATAAAACCACATAAGATGTTCATGATTGTTGGGATGAATTCTTCGAAGTTCTTCAAATTGAAAAGGATGAATCGATAAGCGACTCCCAAAGGGTCTTTGAACGAGCTATGACTAACTTTGAGGGCTTGAGAAGGTCATGCCCAACAAAAAAACCATAGAAGGAGAAAATTGAAGTGCATAAAAAAGAAATTTTTTTGACTAAATAGGTAGTAGGTAAGGATGAAAAAGGATTTGATGTAGCAAAGTGTTGACTAATGGATGACACATTGGGAGACAAATTCTTGAACTACTTCCTCTTGGAAATGACCCAATTCCAAATGTTATGGTTAATGTTCATCATTTTAAAAAAGCACCCCCAAACATTGTGTACCGGCCCTTCTTGGATATACATAAAGACGAAATCAAAAAATGATTACACAATACAACAAGTTTGACACAAAAGTGTTAATATTTGCAATTCTAGAAGACCCCAAAAGTCCAAGACATATTATGTCATGAAAGCCCAAGAAGTGGGAAGATATACAAAACCATTAGTTTTTTTATTGTTATAGGGCACCACACAATTGCTACAACAACTGTGCGTTGTCTTTACATTATTGTTCCTCTTTGACATACTTGTTTGTTTGCAATGCAAATGACATGGTTGGAAGGAATGTAATAGTTAAATATGATTGCATTCATCAGAATTGGTGGAGGATCCCAATATAAAGGACCATGTTTAAGAAATTTATAGCAAGTTCCAAATAATTGCCATGTGGGACACAGATTTTGTGAAAATTTGCAACCTCTCTAAATTTTTGAACAACAAGGATTGTGACCTTGGAACAAAGCCTTTTTATAGGGAGAACCTTGCACATGCATGTTAGATTTCTGACACTTATGAATGGCCTTGTCCAAATTTAGATGCTTATCTTTGACACTCTAATGAATAAAGGTATTCAAAAAATCACATTATGTTATACAATGTTTTTTTGTTTTTACTTTTATTATTAATCCTTCTTGTTGTTTTGCATGTTGCGCAAAAATCCAAAGAGACATTTAAGCTTGTGTTGAACATGGAATCCACAAAAGGAATGCATGAACATCTTCTTATTGACAAATGTGGTGTTTTAATTGTGGAAAAATGTATTCCTTGAGTGGGAGAAGTGCGACATCCTTGATGGATCTAGAGACATACCAACATGTATCCCAAAACCTATTGGCAAATCCACCTTCAATTGGTTAGCAAATTTGAAGGAGACTTAATTGGAAAAGTTGGCAAAGGGGCTCTTCATGAATAAAATAACTTTGAGGGAGTGTCCAACCAAAGGAAGGAGGTTGGAGCTAAAGTTCATGTATGAATTTACAAGGTTTCTAAAAAGGAAAGTTGTTATTTGAATGAAATAATGATTCATTTTGGTCATCCAAAACCACTGGCCAATAATTAAAAGCCTTATTTATATGACAAATGGCATGTGTTGAAAAAGAAGCACAACCTTGACAATATGTTCTCTATTTTGGATTTAGAGTTCAATGACAAGATCTATTCAAGAAAATTGAGATTGAACCCCTCAAATGAGGTTCCATCTTTGAAGTTTAAATGATCTTTGGAGAAGTGGATTTACAATGGGAGATGTTGTAGCATAGGCCATTTTGTTGGATAGTCATCACAAGTATAACAAAGTTGTTAACATGTCACCCTTATTGGATGTTATCAACAAGGAATCATCAACATTGTTCTTGCATGACGATGCAACACGGACCACCATTGTTGTATGTATAACACACAATACCATTATTTGGAAGGGCGGCCTTAATTGGGGGTCTTTTTTTATTGGACTCCTCAATGCCCATGCTAGTTTTATGGTAGTTGCTTGCATATGCAACCGGGAGTTGTTTAAAAACTTGTTTACTATTGTGAGCAAGTTGATTTTTGTCACCAAAATTCGATTTGAATTTGGGCAGTACATGGCACAAGAAAGAGAGGTTCCATTTCAATCGACAACTTTACTAAATAATCTTATGTCAATGTACACATATTTTCTCCCTTATAAAATTGGAACAAATGTGCATCAATATTCTCGCAAGTAAGAATTATTAGCATTAATTGAATGCCCAATTTTTGTGTTTCTTAAAGATCAAGAATTATACAAGCATGAGGTTTCTTTGGAAGCAATATTGCTAGTTCTGAAGCCTATAATTTTGATTGGCATGGTTTGTCTAAGTATTTTCGGTGGAAGTATACATGTTATGACCTATGTCTACCTAGTAAGTCTAATTCATGCCTATCGATTGTATGATTTTATGTTTTTTGAACAAATATCCTTCAATATAGATGTTTTTGTCTGATCCTACTTTTTGGTTTTTAGGAAAATAAATGTAAAGTTCTTGAAAACATTTTGGAAGATCTTGAAGGAAATCATTGCAAGATGATGGCTTCAATGTGTTTTTGCATGCTGACCGATGTTGTAACTCCAAATGTTAAAATTCAACCACACGAACTGATTTTAATGATCAAAAAGGCTATTCAAATTAATGTTGAGGATGATGACGATGTTATCATCATACCTATTGAAAAAAAAGTTGCGATTCAATCTCAAACACTTGACCACTTGAATCCACCAAAGGTGGACAAAAGAAAACCTGATGTAAAGGTTGTATGCATGGGTGAGCAGTATTTAGTGGTGTGAAATTTTTCAATGAAATCTATGTAGTAGATTAAATTTCCCTTTAGTTGTGTTGTTATATATACCTTAGGGCTTGATGTTATATTCTGAGCTTGCTTGTTGTTAATACAATAACTCATTATCCATGATTATTTTAACAAGCATTTTTGTGGGATATAGTTAGGTTGTGTGTTGAACAACGTTTGGCGGCCCTTAAGAAATTTATAAAACATTGTGTGCTTGGTTCATTTATACAATAATTAATTTATGAAAAACATAGTGTGTGGTTTTGGATTATTGCCTAATGATCGCCAAACGATAGGTAGTAAGAAGCATTTGATTATTGTTTTGTCACCCCCATGTTAGAATTGATGAATGGGCCTAGACTATCATTTGGTGGCCGCCAAGCAATAGTAACATGCCTTTCACCTCCTATTGCGTGGTGACCACCATGTGATAGTAATACACCTTTCACCCGTAATCTCCTCATGAACACCATAAGATAATTAGTGGAGGGCCTTATACTATTGCTGAGCTGTTGCCACACCATTATTAGTGAAATTAATGTTTACTAATTGTGTTGCTTTGTGGGTTGTAGATTTTTACCTTACTTGTAGACAAACCTTCAAATTGTTTTTTCAAGAATGTGAAAGAAGTGACATTATACTTGACGACAAGTTCTCTTTTTCTTTGGAGTATTTTCAGTTATATTTTTTGCATGGAGTGTACATGGAATTACAACTTGATCTACCCTTGCTATTTATAAGCGATGCTTCAATGGTATTAATTGATGTCCGTTCCAGTCAACCTAGTGATGGAGACACGAAACCCGCGAATGTCAAATTGGAACATTATTGTCATGATCTTTTAAAGGCCTCATAGGTGAGTCCCCTTCATGTTATCTAGCTTTGGCCTAAGGGGAGTTCTTGCAAGATAAAGAAAATCCTTTAAACCTTGCATTCTAATTCTTGCTGAGTGGTATATAAATTCATTGGCAAATCCTTATGTTATTCCTAGACCAAACTTGTAGGAATTCATGTAAATGTGTCTTCAACAATTTGTAATGTATATTTGGAATAAGTGTAAGTTTTACAAGATTCCATTCTTCTTGAGTGAAATGAGAAAAATACATAGATTTTAATGTAGATGTTTTGCGTATTTTTGGTCATGAGCTATGTCAAAAGAATAACCACTTTCATTTTGACAAGCCCAAGATGGTGGTTTTCCATAAATGCCTTATGGACTTTTTTTTGATAAAGTCTCGAGTATGCATGTTGCAAACACCATCCTTATAGACCACAATCTTGTAAGGATGATGATAAGCCCAATAGAGAATGTCATGTTAGTTGAAAAATGGAATGGTAAAGTAGATGTATCTCTCCAAAATACTTGATGGGGGAAGCCCTTCCCTATTTGGAGGCTTTTCATTCCATAAGCAACTTTGTGTTGACATTTGTACAACGCAAACCTTTTGGTATGACATGGAAAATCACTAGGGCAAATATTGAATTTCAATGGTTTTTAGATTCTTGTGGCAAACACTATAATTCTTCTTCATGTAACATGGTGTCAAATGAATGTCTATAATTGAGTTGAAGTTAAATTTGATAATATGTTTCACAATATTTAATTTAATGATGTGTTGATAATATTGTATGGAGGTTTGTGTGGCCCTACAATTTGTTATTTGGAATTGAGTTAAATATTGAATTTTGCAATGTATTTAGGGGAGGATCTCATATAAGATTAACTTTCTTGCCGTTCCTTTATTGACTGGCCAATGAATTCAAAATCCTTTTTTTGGTTTTGAATGAATGAATTTCATCATGTTGAATTTATTTTGCAAAAGATTACAATGACTTCTAATGTTGGAAGAGACATGTAGCACGAAATTGCAACGACTTCAAGTTTTGTAGAAGATGGTAGACAAGAATTTACACCATCTTTTAATTTTGTTGAAGATATTCAACATGAACAAATTCGAATGAGTTTTAGTTCTCTTGAGTAAACTCAACCTATGGTGGAGGTGAGTAATGCCTATCATTTGATTTTCAACTTGAATGGTGTTCTTGTGGTGATTAGTGAAGGTCAAACACTACTACATATTGGGGCTATTTTGCGATCCAAATATCATCGCAAACAACAAAGAAAGATGTTTCTGAAATCTCGCTGTTGCGAACCATAATTCCTTGCAAATTCTTAAGCTTTTGCGATACCAT
>Ga0209208_10003959_pt1 | contig 21108 bp, 24 predicted proteins | sample S1TSphfallax_3_FD_187694 | JGI IMG/M metagenome (GOLD analysis project Ga0209208, IMG submission 187694) | Host-associated microbial communities from peat moss isolated from Minnesota, USA - S1T2_Fd - Sphagnum fallax MG (SPAdes) (version 2) | ecosystem: Host-associated > Plants > Peat moss >...
AAAGAGCACAGTGAGATCCACAAAGAGATAACAGACAGAGAGAGAGAGAGAGAGAGAGAGAGAGAGAGAGAGAGATCAATGAAAATAAACAACTGACCTATTGTCCATGAGAGCTGCTGCAAGCATGTCTACTCCAAGGGTACGTGGTGCAATGCCTGGCAAAACCACACTATTGGAGACCGAAGCATTTCGAGTGGCTGTCCGAGCCCGAAGATCAGGGTGCATAAGTCTGGTCTGCAGAGAGTTGTTAGATCCGACGCTGCTATCTGCTACAGACATAGAAATGGAGTTTCCCCCGTTGCTCATACTCATCGGTATGCTTCCAGTGCTCTCCACTGACATGTCGGAGCCATCAGCCAATCTTTGGTAGTTATCCATGAACACATAGTAGTCCTTAGTTGCCATGATCGTTGGCCACCGCCGCCGCCGCTCCTCCTCCTCGTCACTAGTTTTTCCTTTTCCCCCAAGAATCAATCAATCCTCCAACAACACTATCCACCACTTGTAAAACTCAAAGCTGCTCTTCAACCATAACCTCTATCCATGGTTCCATAGATGTCATTCTTCAAAGGGATTTTACACCGACTGCTTGCTTTACAAGCACATAAACATCGTGAAACAGCCAGACAAGCTCAGACCTCCAAATCCGACTCCAAATCCGACAAAGGATCCCTTCTTCTCCTTACTCTCGACAAATGTTCTTCTCCTTCACCATCAGCAGAACTTCAGTACCAACAAGAGAAAAAACACACACATCGAAGGTTGTTCGGTCTATTGCCAAAAAGAGAGGAATATATGAGTTGGTAGAACACACTCCATTCAGCAGCAACATCACGATATCACCGTCGTAACCATCACCGTCATGAGCATCTATCTCTCAGTAACGCTCCCTTTCCCGCAACCCTACTACCACCGACTAAAACTAAAGCTACCAAAATCTAACCACCCTATTTCCGCGGCAATAACCAAAACGAAAACAGCAAAAGACAGACATTACAGAACGCATTGAATTCGTCAGAAGAAAAGAAGGAAAGAATTGGAGGGTGCAAAAACAGCGACCGATCCTAGTGTTGTGTGAGTATTGGAAAATGCAAAAACCTCGTCCAATTCCTCCTCCCGAACCCTGGACGAATTCTTCCAAAATCTTCCTCCCGGTCAAAGCTCAATTTTGACTCCCGCAAAGCTGCATAACACGATCCCAAAACCATTTGCAGTAGTTGTAAAGTGCGATCTTGCAGTAAGCATTCAGATCGGAAACTTGCCGCGTTGCATGAATCTCTCGTCGGAGGAACGCACGGGGAACGCGCGACGACGACGACAACGACGACGACGACGCGCTTACGCGCTACCCTTATTCAACGAAAAAGACGAAGACCGGAATCTTCAGAATTCATAGATATTTACTAAAAATCTACAAAATACGAATATTCCTACACTCTCCAATGATGTTGTTATGGAAATCTTGAGAATTCGTAGATATTACTAGATATCTACAAAAACATGAATATTTTCACGCCTTCCAAGCATATTGTCATGGAACAGGAGAGTAAAAATCTACATATCTCGTAGAAATAGTAATTCATCATGTAGATTCTCAGATTCATAGATAGATGTCAGATCTAGTGTCAGCTTTCGGCGAGGATATATATCAGCAGCAGAAGAATCATCACAACAAGATCCAGACAGTAAGTCTAGTCTATACGTAGATTTGATATTTCTATATTTCTTCATTGTTTTGTAGATTCTGGTTTTTAGGGTTTAGAGTTTTGGAGCTGCTTCGTACAACGGTCCGTATGCTCATGCTTTTCGCGTGTTTTTTTCCTGCCGCTGCTGCTTCTGATTTTTGCTGTAAACTGAAATTAGGATTTGAAAGTTTGTGAGAGGAAGGAGATGTATCTGTTATTTTTTACGGGGTTGAGAAAGACTCTGTTGGATGAGTGTGTTTTGTTTGGTGGGAGAGAGAGAGAGAGAGAGAGAGAGAGTTTGTTTGTGTGTGTGTGTGTGTGTGGGGCAGGTTTTCTAGGATGCCAGTACTTGTGAGGCAGATGAGAGAACATGATGAGGAGGAGGAAGATATATTCGATTCGTCTGTGAATCTTCAAGGATCTCATTTGCAGCAAGGATTTGAAGATGGATTCAGAGACGGTGTGGTGGCAGGAAAGGATGAAGGGAGGGAAGTAGGGTTGAAGACAGGGTTTGAGCTGGGATAGGAGATGGGATTCTATCAAGGTTGTTCTGACGTTTGGAAGGCAGCCATCGAGAAAGATGGGAATGCCTTCACTGCCAGAGCACAACGGAACGTCCACCACTACCATGAGCAGTTGCTTGCTTATCTGCTTCTGAATCCGCAAGATGAAAGGATCCAGGACCTTGTCGACAGTATCTGTGGCAAGTTCCGTGCTATTATGTCTATGCTGTCGATCCATCTCGACTGTGAGGGATATCCTAAGCCTAATCTTGCCGAGGATGCGTTGTTTTGGGGTTGTCGAGAACAGTTTCCAGATCTGCAAGATAGGATACCCTTCATAGGGTAGAGATAGTCGAGGCTATTCCTCGTGCAGAAGAAGAAATTGAACAAATGCTGTATCTTCCATAAAGAAGACTTGGACAAAAGCAGTGAGGGTGCCGAAGAAAATGACGGCAAAATCAAAGGCAAGAAGCATCACCGCAACCACAGTGATCAAAGCAATAAGGATTGCTTCTTTCTTCATACACGAGTAAGTACTTGCGTGGAGCCAACAAAGATGAAGATTCTAGTACTTAAGGTTCACACATGATTTGCTCCTTATTTTCTTCCTGTGTCTGGAGTTGGACTTGTTTTGTATCCTTGGTAGGATAGGCAACAAGATGGGGTTGTATTCATTCATATGCAACTGCAGATGGTGTTAAGGAGGCAGATTGCAGAGCTTTGTGTGTTTCCCTTGACATATTACAATTCAGCAGTAATCGTGAGCTGGGTGACAAACCTTCTGAAGTGACATTGTGCATCGACATATCTGATGTGTTTTAAAAAAGCTTTCCAAACAAGGTTTCTGCATTTCTACTTGTTTAATGTTTTTGAATCTGTTTCTCTTAGAGGATGAATAGTGTGCTCAAATCTCCTGTATTTTCCAATTAGTTTTTAACAAGGTCATAATTTTTCAACAGTTGTGGATAAACAACTTGTGTAAACTTCCACTAAAAGGAGGCAAGATAGGTCTGGAGTATGAGGTGTATGGGATGATACAGCTTCTTTGAAGCTTATAACCTATGCCACCTAAGTAGTGATCAGCTCACAGAGAGAGAGAGAGAGAGCGAGAGAGAGATTTCTAGTAAATCCTAGCTTGTTGCATTTCTTAGGTAACAAAGATCTAGGATGTGGGAATAGGATAAAAATGTATGCGGTCTCTTGGATAGCAATCTTGTGTTAAAATGGTTATGAACCATTATTCTACAATCGTTTAGGGTATGATGAACAAAAGCATCATGTAATGTGATGTTTGAAGTGGGTGAAGCTCATTGCCACAATGTGCTGGCCATGATATATTCACTACAAGCCCACACTTGTGGACAAAGGATATGGGACGCACAATGGGGAATATCTTGGGTGCATGTTGCATCACCTTATTGTTTGAGTTGAATTTTCTTTCTTAAATTTGCTCATCAACAATTTTAACCTATGTTTTCCCAAAAGGTATAGGTAGTACCTATTGTGATTCATCTTAATTAGTTGTGGTGAATCTTAAAGTTTAATTTTTTGACAATGGATCATCATCATCATTAAAAAATAATTCTAAAACTTTGGAGTGCTTCAATCATTGACACCCATGTTGTAATGTGATGCACAAAATTTAAATTTTTAAAATAAAAAAACGTGGATTTACATTGATTTGTATGATGGATATGTAAAATTATATATGACTTAAAATGAATTTATTCAATTTAATAAGTACATGTTCAAAGTTAAGCACTTATACTTACACAAAGTGTATGTATATTTCAAATTTTATAATAAAAAATTTGCTTTAGTAATTATTGGCTGAAAGTACCCAACAAAAGGTGGGGGGGGGGGGAAGAAGGATGTTGCATCTGCTTAACTTATGTGGCAGCCAAGGAGCCACTTCCGGCAATGCAGATACCCAAAAGGCACAAAAAGAGAAAGAAAGAAAAAAATCAAAACTACAACAATGCATGTGGTGACCTAGGCTTTTCTTTTCTTCTTTCCCAATTTTGTGATGTAGGGTTTTAGGGTTTAGGGTTTAAACCATAAACCCCAAACCCTACCCACACTCAGGAATTAGCCAAATTTGGGCTACATTTAGTCCAAAAATTTCCAAAATCCTGCTATATTTTGGCTACTTGCTCAAAACTATTGTCTAAATATGACAATTTCAAAAAAAAAGAAAAGGGGAAGAAAAGAATCACTCCAAATTTGGTGACTTTTGGGTGCTCTTTTTCTTTCATGGAAAATATCCTTTGTATGATGAGCCATACTACCTAGATTTCTTTTGTCACCAAGTGGCAAAATTTCGCCCAAAGAAAAAGAAAAAAAAAAGGACTGAATTTTGATCCTCTTAAATAAATTTAAAAACATAAACAAACAAATAAACATTGAGAAAAATATCAAAAATTTTTTTGGGCAAATTTTTTGCATCCTGGTGACAAACAAAAAATGAGGAGGTGCTAATGATACAAAGGATTTTTTTTATTGGAAAATAAAATAAAAGGGTAGGGGGGGGCCCAAGTTGCCAAATTATGAGGGAAAAAAAGTCTGAAGTCGTCACAATATTTAGATAATAGCCAAAGTAAAAGAGGAATCCTAGAGATTTCCGCTTTCCTCTATGAATTATAGCCAAAATTTGCCGCCCTATTTTAGTCGACAATAGCCAAAGTAAAAGAGGAATCCTAGAAATTTCCACTTTCCTCTATGACTTATAGCCAGATTTGTTCGCCATATTTTAGACAATAGCCAAAGTAAAGGTATGAATCCTAGAAATTTCCACTTTTCTTTCTGACTTGTAGTCAGATTTGGTCGCCATATTTTATACAATAGCCAAATTAAAGGAGGAATCCTTTTTTTATTTTTCACTTTCCTCTCTGACCTGTAGCCGAATTTGGCTAAGTCTTCTTGTGCGTAATTGCCAATCCACCTACCTCACAAATTTGAAAGCAAATGCACGGCCTTGCTCGATCCTTCCTTCGTTCCTTCGTTCCTTTCCTTTCCTTGCGTTATCTTGAGCTTTGCTTGTGATGTAAACAGCGCTCCTTTACTCACTTTGCTACACTCTTTGCCTTCGAAGCCGGCTGTTTTCTCGAGCTCCTCGTCGTAATCGCGCGCGTGTTCTGTTGTTCGCTTTCTGTGTGAATTTTGTGTTGGCCGGAGGGAGAATTTTTATTAGAGAGAGTATTATTATTGTTATGGCGATTTCGTCGGTGATGGGACTGGGATGTGCACTCCAGAGACTAGCGGTGGTACCCAAAGCTTCAGTAAGCATGGTGGAATCGTCGTTAAGCTCGTCTGGTTTTGGTGCTCAGCTTAGTGATGCTACTACCTTGAGTTCTCATGTGCGTAGAAGAAGAAGCTCTGTGAGTTCTGCAAAGGGTAGTGGCGGTGGTGGCGGTCATTCTCATCTTCAGCTGCTGCAGTCGGAGTTTGTCCCATTGATGGGAATCCGGAGGAAGATTTTTAGTGGTGCTTCAGTTACGACCGTAAGAGGCAGAAGCTCTGTTGTTGGCGTTGTGAGAAGTATGGTATCATCGGATCCTGAGCAGCTCAGAGGTGCAAGAGAAGAGATAAAGAAGGTGCTTGCAGAGAAGTTTTGTCACCCTATTCTGATTCGTTTGGGATGGCACGATGCCGGCACTTACGACAAGAGCGTTGCGGAATGGCCTAGACGAGGAGGTGCTAATGGAAGCTTGAGATTCTCCATTGAGCTCGATCATGCTGCGAATGCGGGTCTGATTGGTGCGATCAAGCTGCTGGAGCCTGTGAAGGAGAAGTTCCCTGACATCAGCTATGCAGATCTGTTCCAGCTTGCCAGTGCTACGGCTATTGAAGATGCTGGAGGTCCTAAGATTCCGATGAGATACGGTCGGAGAGATACTTCTGGCCCTGAAGAATGTATCAATGAAGGCAATCTCCCGAGCGCTGGTCCTCCGTCTCCAGCTTCTCATCTTCGTCAAGTCTTCTATCGCATGGGCTTGAACGATCAAGACATTGTGGCTTTGTCAGGTGCTCATACTCTTGGTCGGTCCCGGCCGGAACGGAGCGGCTGGGGTAAACCTGTGACCAAGTACACCAAAGATGGACCTGGAGCACCTGGAGGTCAGTCATGGACACGGGAGTGGCTGCGGTTTGACAACTCCTACTTTCGAGATATCAAAGAGAAGAGAGACCAAGAGCTTCTGGTGCTTCCCACAGATGCTGTGCTGTTTGAGGATCCAGGGTTCAAGCAATTTGCAGAAAAGTATGCAGTGGATGAAGCAACTTTCTTCAAGGACTATGCAGAATCTCATGCCAAGCTTAGTGAGCTTGGCTCCGAGTTTTCTCCTCCAGAGGGCATCTACATCGATAAAAAACCATCAACTGCGGAGAAATTTGTGTCTTCAACCTAATTTTCACAGGAAAGATCTCTTGCAATGCCAATTTATGCAGCAGAGATGATGTTCTGAAACTGTACATTCCAGGTAGCAGGCACATGAACAGGCAGACAATAATGCCCTCAATTCTTCATACTGGAATCCGTAGAGAGTCTGTAAGGAAAGCCAGCTCAGAGTGGGGAGTAGTGAAACTTCACAGGACTGTGATAGAGTATTTTGAGTATTGTTCTTTGTTTTCTCACTTGTTTTCATTGTGTGCAAGTGGGCACATAAGCATGAATACAATACAAAGGGCTTTGCCATTGAACTTCTTCTGAAACATCTGTAGATGGTCTCCTTGTGCAGGAGTTAGGGTTTAATGTATAGCTCTCTGATGAAGTTGTGCCTTCAAATTTAAAATGATTATGGAGCTGCTTGATCAATCCTACAGTGGGCTGTGTATTTGCAGAGCTAGGAGATGGATAAGCATCTGTCACAAGTACCAGTTTAACAGTTGTGGTTTCTTTGCAGTTATAAAAAAGATTTTAGATCCAGTTAGAACAAAGAGAGGCAAGTTGTAGGGCAGTTTTGAGTGACTGCCTCTTCTTGTCTGTAGATGAGCAATTGCTGTAATGAGATTTGACTCTTGGTGTCTTCCAATCACAATTTCTACATGAGTTGGACACCAGTTTTGTATTTGTTTCACCAGAGCAAATCCACATGTATGCGAACCCTATTTGAAGACACCATCAGTGAAGTGTGAAGCACCAATGGTTCTGCCAAGATTCTCACTGTGTTTTTGTTTGTGGATTGTTGCAGTAGATGTTTTCCTCTGAGTTTTTCATCATGGAGGTGAACAAGGATAGAGCCTTCTATAGGGCAGTAACAAATCTGGCATATGCTCTTCATATGTAACTGCGCATGCTTTCAGCACCCCCCACAAAAGTAACAGAGTCTGGCAGGACACCTTCCTATTGCATTTGTCAAAATAGTTCCAGTGCCTTCTGCCTTTGCCCACATTTCGCATATCCTGATATTATGGCATTCCAAGGGACTGCATCATGTGATGGCATCTTGTTGAGCTCACTCCGAGCATCCTCCATGCTCTCACATTTTGCACACATGTCAATGAGGCTACATACCACAAAGACATCAGACTCTCAACCACTTTGAATTATCTGTTCATGAACATGCTAGCTGTCTTCAAGTGCTCCTAAACCAACACATGAGTCAATCACCTGAACAAAAGTGAATTTATCAGGACTCATTCCTTCTTGTTGCATTCATTGGAAAAGCTGCATTGCCTTCTCAGGTTGCCCATCCTTCACACATTTTTTAAGCTTCTTATTCCGTGCAAAGATGTTCAATTGTACTGTGCCTGGTGCCATTTCTGCTGCCACCCAAGTCAGGTTTTGTTGGTCCTGGATCCAGAGTGCTTCCTATGTCTCCTCATGTTTGAAGTCTATGTATCCTTCATTGGCCTACAACCAGAAATCCAGATCATGCTGATGACCCATGTATTCCACGTCGCAGGCATAAATAGAATCATAAGAACAGAGCAAGCTGCACTGACCTTCTCCTTCAGCGAGATAATTTTGTCACAGCATATTGCATTAACCTACCTTCTCCAGCCTACCATAACTATCCCACCAGTGTAAAGAATCTGGAAATAATTTATAGAGAGAGCAACAAGATTGACACCAACAATAGCTATGGCACCATTCACTTGTGAACTCTGACAGGATTGATGTTCAATTACCTTCTCTGAACTGTGATCCCACCATTGCGAAGGATCCAAAGAACTCCTGCCACAGTTTCTCCCCAATCTCCAGGAACTGGAGCAGGAAAACTTCCTATCAAATTGTGTACATCAATCACATAGAAGCCATGATGAGGTGTGTTGCATCTTGCATAAATTGTGTCCAATCTTGTGATTTGCTTCACAAAATATCACAACATAATGAGCTTGAGATTTTTTGGCAAACAAAACATATGTAGTGTGAGAAGAAGGCGGTAGAGAGAGAGAGAGAGAACCCATGGAAGCTCACAGGGTCGACCTCCCTCTTCCCCATGTGGCAGTACAGCATGCTCCTGTGCCAGGGAGGGAGTAAGGAATACAGATCTCAAGAGCTCAAACCACCACACCCCAGATCTCTCACAAACACCAGGTGGAAGGTAGTCTGAAACAGGGAGATGCAAATTGGGATTACTTATATCTCAACTCCTGGAAGGTTCCATTGCAAGTCTACTGGATACTGCGGACAGGATGACAGACAGATCAGTTTTAAATTGAAGAAAAGGTGTAGTAGTGTGTACCTTGATAGGAGTTCAATACATTCGAATGTTCTAATGGTCATTTCTTGGCAGCATTGGGGTGTTAAATCCATCTCCAAAAAATGATGTTCTGCCAACGATTCTTTGCCATGTCATGACTGTGCCTGACAAAAAGCCTTCTTCTATAGTCCATCATCCGCAAATCCCTAAACCCTAAACCTGAACTGGTAATTGATTTAAACCTGAGTCCACATACAATAATATCACCCAGAAACTGAATCAGATACAGGATTGATTTTGTTGCATTCGATTCTGACAAGAGAGGCAAACAGACCAAGTCCAGATGGTGTGGCAGGAGACAGCCCAAGTCGTCCATAGAGCTGTCCTTGAATCAGACGCCTTCTTGCAATGCACAAATTCAATTGACAGAAATGGAACAAATTAGCTCAATCCAAAAGAGACAATTTGCCTTGTGATCTGGTAGCAAAATGCCCCAGAAACAATGTCTGGGCATTGTGTTGTAGCAAATGCCCGAGAAAGAAATGTCTGGGCATTCTATTGTATAGCAAATACACAGACATTATTGGCACTTGGGCTTGAGGCAATTAGCTACAAGGCAAGTGTTTCCATCTTGGATAGTGCGAAGTGTGTTACTGCTTGTTTGTTGATGATTCAAGGACCAGCAGCCTCAGCACTCACTCTCATAATGAAGTATCTGAAGGCAAAAGAAGAATTATGGAACCTCAAATATTTCACCATAGCAAAAATATATTAATCTTCAAACCAAAAATCCTCTGAAAGAAACCAAAAATCCTTCAAGATATAATAACTTTATAACTAATCTCAAGTTTCAACACAAGCCAAAGTATTATGATCTTTTGGAAATCCTCATATAAAAATAGAGCTGTTACTTAGGGGCCAAAATCCCTTAAGCTACGATAGATACTCTATAATGAATCTAAACACAAGAACAACAACAGTTGGCGAACAAGGCCGACAACAACAGTTGGCGACCGCGTGTTTGGCCACTTGGATGTTTGGATCAGCTTTCTGAGTTGTCCCGGATAAACACTTTCTCCCGCAAAATTCTCGTCCTGCACTACCCCACTCGCAGACAAACAAGCGAACCTCTCGAAACACAAGACAACGAGCAAAATACCCACAACGAGCAAAACTGCGGATGATCGGCCATACATCGCAACAGCAATCAGCCACTGCAAGCGAGCGAGCGAGAGAGAAAGACGCGCGCGCACACACAGAGACATACCCCGACGAGAAGCGATGATCGTCTCCATGACAAAGACCTCTAAGACATACGAAATCATCATCCAGCAAAAGAGCGCATCGGCGAGAAGATCGCAACAGCAATCAGTCAGCCAGCAAGAGGTGTCGAGAGATAGATACCGATGATGATTAGAAGTGATGGTCATCATCTCCAGGAGAAGAGAACTCGGAACAACATTTTTAGACGCGAATCAGCGAACATCATCGTACCAGAGAGAAGAAGACGAAGGAGAAGAAGGGAAGTGGTGTTAAAGACTCCTGTTTTCCTGAAGACAATTGCGGAAGACTTGAGAGAAGAAGAGCCAACAAGACTGTATCTTTCTGCATCAGTTTGTCGCTGCCTTCTCTCCCGGGATCCATTGTCCAATTCTTGTTGGATCTGCAGATGTGATCGTGGTTTTGGTAGTTTCTAGGTGTTTCTTTTTTGTGGATCTGCGTAAACTCAAAGTTTTCGGTTGGTGGGTTTTTGCGCGGAGCAATTGTGATGACAAAAAACTATTTTTGGAGCATTAGGTTTCGAGAGGAGGAACAGAAGCGAGGGCTCTGACGCTTGTGCCTGAATGCACAGCTGCTTCTTTCTTGGATGCAAAGCTTGTGGCGATGAGGGTTCCCGAGTCCACAGGGGCGACGGCGATGGCGGCGGTGGCGGCCCCGGATCTGGATTTCTCACCGATAATGTCTCCTGTTGTGCCGGTCGTGAACCGCCCTTCAAGTCCCTTGTTGCAAGATGGTGGAGAAGGGGATGATGAGCTTGGGGATGACGACGATTCTCTCTCGCGGGACGACGACGACGACGAGGGGGATGAAGAAGAGGAGGAGCCGCGGCTCAAGTATCAGAGACTGGGAGGGAGTGTGCCTTCGCTTCTTTCTTCGGATGCTGCTTCCTGCCTCACTATTGCGGAGCGCATCATCGTTCTCGGAACTCATGACGGAAGTGTGCACTTGCTCGACTTTCAAGGCAACCAGGTTCTGTCCTCTGTTTCTCTGTTTCTTTCCCCCCCCCGCTCTCCCTCTCTCTCTCCCTTCTCACATGCACACCTTCTTCCTCATGCCACAATTGTCACGTTTGAATGTCTCAAATCAGGATCACAAATGAGGGTTGCCCACAAGAAAAACAGGCATTTGAGGGTGCTGCTTTGGAAGTGGGATACTGCTTCCAGACTTTCATTCAGAAGAACTGAGCATTTGTTGAATTCAGAAAGAAATCTGCCTCGAGGAACCAACAAATACCTTTGCCTCAAGAACCAACAAAAACCCTTTTGTTTTGATGTATGCTTTCAATCATGTGTGAAAATGTTTTTAGGTCTTTTTGAAGCTCAAATTTGCAGTTGTGATCCTCCACTTGTTGGGGCTGCAGGTAAGAGAGTTTCGCCATGTCCACACAGCAACAGTGAACGAGGTGAGCATTGATTCAGATGGGGAGTTTGTTGGAAGCTGTTCAGATGATGGAACAGTGGTGATTAGTAGCTTGTACACAGATGAGAAGGAGAAGTTTGAATACCACCGACCCATGAAAGCTGTTGCACTGGATCCAGAGTACTCTCACAAGAAGTCAAGGCAGTTTGCAGCTGGAGGATTAGCAGGACAGCTTCTCTTCATCAGCAAGGGCTGGTTTGGACACCGAGAACAAGTAATTCGTGTTTGTTTTTCTACTCTAGAGTATATACCCACAAACAAAATGCACAAGCGTCTTGATCTGTTAAAAATGGAGAGCAACTGTGTGATGATGCAGAGCTGTATTGGATGTGCCAGGTGCTGCATTCAGGAGAAGGAACTGTGCATGTGGTGAAATGGCGGACAAGTCTGATTGCTTGGGCCAATGATGCAGGAGTGAAAGTCTATGACACAGCTTCATATCAGCGTATCACTTTCATTGAGCGTGTTGCTCGTGGTAGCCTTCTACGCCCTCAGCTGGTTTGGCAGGTCTGCCACAATGTTTTTCCCCATTTCTTGGTCACAGCTCTGCCTTTCTATATAAAGAAGCATGGGCTAGTTTGAATTGACACAATCTGATGGGAAAAGTTGCATGCATGTATCAGGGTGACACAGTGCTGATCATAGGATGGGCTGACTACATCAAGATTGCAGTTGTGAAGACTCGAGGGTGGGATGGAACAAAAGGGACATTGGGGCCAGGGGCAAAATATGTTGAGATTTTGTCAGCATTCCAGACAGATTATTATGTATCTGGGCTTGCTCCATATGGTGATGCACTTGTGGTACTGGCTTACCTTCCTAACAAGGAGGATGGGCAGACTAATTCTCACCTGGAGTCAGCATTTCAAAGACAGGTAGTAGCTTCTGGCAACTCCAGTATCCGTGCATGAACAAGCTACTTCTGCATAGTGGTGTGGTTCACTATGCCTTCTTAGATGACATGATGCATGGAAGAGGGGGAAATCACCATAACTAGTCACAAATCCCAAGCAGAAAGTTTTTCTCTTTCTGATTTTCACTACCCTCTTTCAGTGATCAGGCTTGAGGGTTGACTATGGCAGGGACATGCACAACGGCCAGAAGTGCGTATTGTGACATTAAAGAATGAAGAGCTGGCCACTGATGCGCTTTCCATTCATGGCTATGAGCACTACAAGGCCAAAGATTATGTGCTTGCTCATGCTCCATTTACCGGTATGGTTTCTTGCTTTGTAACTCATTTGGCAGAACAGCATTGACACTGTTTGTTGCAGTTTCTTTGTCATGGGCACTTGCACATCTACAATCCTGTAGTTGCATTGTAATCATGGAATCCATTTATTCTGAGATTGAGTGAGATCTATGTTGAGCAGAACTTTTTGGACTGCTTCCTTTCCATCTGTACAAGTTGGTTTCAGTAGTAGGTGCCATACTAAGATTTAAAACCACAGATTTCATGGTGGCAGTTTCTGTGTGATATGGGATGGGAAAACTGGATGAATGATGGTTAAGCGATATATTTGAGCATGAAAAATTGTTGAATGTCCAGTTTGCTTCCTTTTGCTCCATGGAAGCATTGAAGATAACTATTGCTGGCATATGGGTGTTGGCTGTGCCAGGAAGCAGTATAGCAGGAGGCCAATGGGCAGCTGGAGATGAACCTCTGTACTACATTGTCTCTCCTAAGGATGTTGTTGTTGCAAAACCAAGGTTTTTTCTATTTTCAAAGATTTGCTGACTGTATTTGCTGTAATGAGTTTTTCAGCTGATCTTGTTGCTGTTACTTTCTTGTTCTTTCAGCTTCTCAGTTAACATCACTTCAGCTTTTCAAGGGAAGGGAATGTCCTCAACTTTTCTCCTGATATGTGGAAAGGTGTCAGGAGGGCTGTGTGAAGTGCAGGCTATTAAAAGTAGAGGAAATGCAGAGCTTACAGTTGAATAGATTCTGTGCTATTGCAGGGATGCAGATGACCATGTGAAATGGTTGCTTCAACATGGGTTTCATGAGAAGGCCTTAGCTGTCGTGGAGGAAGGGAAAGCCAGGACAGAGCTCTTGGAAGAGGTATATGTACAGAGAAGCAATTTTTTTCCCATCTCATAAAGTTCCTGGCAGTGGTTTCCAGTGTAGTTATTGTCAATTGTCGGTAACAATTCCACGCTTTTAGTAGATCATCAAGGATGATTCTTATTGCAAATCTTTGGCTTGATTCTAAGGCCATGGCAATATTGAAGAGTATATTGGAGGTTCTGTAAATAAGAGAGTGCATTGGGCATTTGCGGTGACTTTCATAGGCAAAAGGGGACTGTCATCTGATATCAGGGCAATGGTATAGGTGGGTTCAAGGTATTTGGATCATTTGCTATTGGAGCGTCAATATGCTCAAGCTGCTGCCCTTTGTCCGAAGCTTCTGCATGGATCTGCACCAGCCTGGGAGAGGTACAGAATTGTTGTTTTCGATGGATTCTTATGCTTTGGAAGCTGAAGCTTCATCTCTCTTCCCTTTGTCTCAGAAAGTGCTTATTTATCCCAAATGGCTAAAAGATTAGTGTATGCTTTTTATTGCAGTAACCTATTTGCATATATTAGGTGCTTATCATCAGCAGAGCAAAGTTATAGTAGCTTGCACCTTGAAGCTGCATCTGCCAGTTTAGAGTGTGAACATCTAGACCACTTCTTCCATATTCAGTGATGACCCATGCTCTACCACAGCTGCATCTCATTCACGGTAATGCTGGCTGATGTTGGTATGGTACTAGAGGAAGCTGTTACCAGATTGTAAGGTTGTCCACCTTGTGGCATGAATACCCTATCTATGGATTGCAATCACAGCATCCCAAAAAAGGATGTGAAAGTCTGGGAAGGAAAAGAAGTCCATCAAAGTATAACATGCAGCCCTCTTGTTGTGCTCTGGAGGACAGATGGGTATTCCACTTTGCACATTTGCGGCAACTGCCTTGTCTGGCCCCTTACATTCCAATATCAAATCCCCAGCTTCGTGACACTGTTTATGAGGTCCGTTTCAATCCATACTCTTTTTACAACAGAGCAGAGGCATTTATTTTATCAAGTGCCCTAACTAGTGTGTGTCATGGTTGTGGAGTCCTCCAGGTTGTAGTGCACATTTTGGTTCTTAAGGGGTCAAATTACTCTGTAATTGAGTTGATTTAGCTTTTTGTAATACACTAGTGAAAAGCTGATTAGTTTGGTGTCGGAGTATCTCTTGGAGACTGGTTACAGATTGGAAAGGTGATTGATCGTGCACATCTGACATCATTGACAGGTTGTGCTCAACGCATTGGTCACAAATTCAGCATATCATGAGCAGTTGGTAACCATAATTAAGGCATGGCCATCCAATATCTATTCAGTTCCAACCATCATTTCAGCCATTCAGCTGCAAATAAGCACGGGCTCCAAGTCTCCGTTGCTGAAAGAGGTCAGAACCTTGCCCACTTTCAGGGGTTTGGAGCGAGGTTGAGGTTCACTGGCATAGTTTATCTTGAGTTGAATGTATGTTCACTTCTTGTCAAATACTTGATCTAATGCAAACAGATTTGGATCTGACATTCCTTAACTTCTTCCATGATGATTCAGGCATTGGCTGAACTCTATGTACGTGATATGCAACATGAAAGAGCTCTTGCCATCTATGTGGAGGTATCTTCTCAGCTTCCTACTTGTTCCTGCATGTTGCAGTCTAGACTTTACAGAGTTGGGATCTCATCCCAAAATACATACAGTCAGCTTGTCTCCAATTTGTTGCTTTCTTCTCAATCTGCATTGCTGTTGATGGATGGATGTTGGAATGTTGGAAGGTCACTTAATGGCTTCTGGTTGAATGTGTCTTTTCTGCTGAAACAGCTCCAAAAGCCATATGTGTTTGACTTCATACAGCAGCACAATTTATATGCAGCAATTCATGATAAAGTACTTTCCTTTACCTTCCCTCTTCCCTCTTGCTTTTACTGCGTTGCTTTCCTGATGAAGCTATTGTCATGTGCTTCTTATAGGTTTGCTTGCTGGATCCTTCTATGATTGTATGACTCCCATGTTAGCTAGTCATTGCTATCCATGGTGGAGGGGATGGTCTCATACTTTGTGATTGCACTCATAAGGCTATGACTACCCATTCTTGTCCTTTTAGATTTAGATTTGCTGGAACTGACACAATGGTTACCTTCAACATGCTATTTTTATATTGTGGATTTTTCTCTGCAATCTCATAGATAAGTGCTTGCTGAATTCATGTCATGGTGGACTTGATGGGATAGGTCGTACCATTGATGAGATTGGATGGAAAGCGGGCAGTTCAGTTACTGGTGAACCAAAGCAACAGAATTGAACCCTCAGAAGTAGTTTCACAGTTGCAAACAGGAGGGGCTGATGAGAATCTCAGAAAATATTTGCATTTGTATCTCCATGGCTTGTTTGAGAAAGATCCCAATGCGGGAAAGGACTACCATGGCCTGCAGGTCTAGCTTCAACTGTTTTTGCTGTTTTAATATCTGCATCATCTGCTACTTTTGGTTACTACTTACTGCTGAAAAAGGAGCCTGCTCCTGAACTATCAGAAGACTTAAAACATGTTTTGGCCAGAGAGACCAAACAATGTTGTGGCATACCCTACAAACTTATGGCAAAAAAAATTTGCTCACTCTTTATCTTCCTCAGTTTGCAGCCCACACAAAATGGAGGAAAACTTGGAAATTTAGCATATCTATGACTCAATGCAGGTGGAGCTTTATGCAGACTATGAGCCACGTTTGCTTCTTCCTTTCTTGCAAAGCAGCCATCACTATACCCTTGACAAGGTAATCTGTGAGCTATTCAAAACTCTTTGATTCCTAAAAGTTCACATGATCTCAGCACAGAAACTTCTTGTGAGAATTGTGGACAGCATAATGATCATTGGATCCCCCCTACAAGTGCATATGGTTTGGTTTTAACAGGAGGGAAAATCTGGGTTTTGTTGAAATGTCCATTGGTTTGGGGTGCTCTTTGCAGGCTTATGAGGTGTGCACTAAAAGGGGCTTGACCAAAGAGAGAGTCTTCATACTGGGACGAATGGGCAATAGCAGGAAGGCACTAGCACTTATTATCAATGAATTGCAGGACATGCAACAGGTACAGAAATTGCAATTATCAGAAACAGTATCTAATAAGATGTCTGCAAAGACTTTGAAACTTTTTACATTCCTGTAAATCTCATTTCAAAAAAGATGTCTGATTCCTTGAGTTGGAATGCATCTATCATACTTCCATACTGTGTCAGCAAATTAGAAAGTGGTGTCGAGTTTGCAAAAGTGCAGACAAGTGACCTTATATCAGGGGAATACACTTGGCAGGCAGTGAGCTTTGTTCAATCACAGGCTGATGAAGAGCTTTGGGAGGAACTTATTAACCAGAGTATGCACAACCCAGCAATGGTATGGTCGACCTTAAAACATTCATTCCCATCTGTTAAGAGATTTTTATCACAGAATTTTAATACTTACACCCCCCAAGTTTGGCAACGCCCCATTTTAGCAAGCTTGAAGAACACTGTTTTCACAGAATCAAACAGTCTGGATGATAAGGCTGTCCCTTACAGAAGTCACTGTGGTTTTGTGTTTCAGATCGGCTCATTGCTAGAGAATACAGTGGGCCATATTGATCCTCTCCATGTGGTTGAGAAGGTTCCTGCTGGCATGCCAATCCCTCGGTAACTCTCTCTTCTTGTCACTGAACTTGACCACCATGATTACATCTCATTGATCACAGTTCCCAAAAGTTTGCATCAATATATACAGCTTTCTGAGGGCTCATCCCCATTCAAATGGCCTCAGGTTACGGGATCGGCTTGTGAAAATCATCACTGATTATAGGACAGAGACTTCACTTCGGGCAGGCTGCAATGATATACTCAAAGTAAGTGAATTTCACATGGACCCTTCTTCGCATTAGAGATTGGTTACTCATGGAAAAATTACTCATGCTTGATTTTGCCTTGTATCCTCATTGGTAACAGGCTGATTGTGTCAACCTGCTGGTCCGGTATTATTATGAGGCATGCCATGCAATAAGGGTTGGAGGCTCAGAATTTGACACTGGTGTCCGGGACCTTGCAAGTGTAAATGGAGGAGAATCTAAAAGAGCGAATAGAGCAAGCACAAGTGGAGGGAAGGGTGGCAGCAAGGGTGGACGAATTCCAAATAGCATTGGTGGTAGTGGCCGTTGTTGTATCTGCTTTGATCCTCTTGCATTACAGAAGGTTGCTGTGGTAGCCTTCTTTTGCACCCATGCATACCATGAAACATGCCTGCATGATACATCTGGCATTGTGAGCTCTGAACAAGAAAGAGACAGTGGACCCCAGAAATCTGGTTCAGGGATGAATGAGACAGCATCTGATCCAAGGGAAAGTAATGGAGACTTATCCGATCCTGCCCCTTTGTGTTGCATCCTCTGTACTACAGCAGCATCCACCAAGCAAAAAAGTGGATTCAATGGGTTTGAGAGAACTGTACCAATGGCAAGTGCAAGTTCTCCTGTTTGGGGTTCTGGAGGTGTGACCTAACACCCCATATTTTCTTAAATACTTGACTTATTTGAACAGTATTTTGGCTAATGAAGAATGCCAGTCAGTTGCTGCTGTTGTGCAACCCATTGTTCCTGAGCAAGTTTCACTTCAATCCAACCGATGTGGAGCCAGGGGACAGCACTGTTAGCTCATGTTTACAACAGATTCACCAATCTTCATCAGTTCACACAGGTTTTTATGAAGAATCCTTTCCAACTACCATCAACAAGCCTATCCAAGTTTGAAGAAATTTTTCAACTCAGGAAGTTGAAGAAAATTTTCAATCCAGGAAGTTGAGACAAGTATGTATCTACTGAACTTCAACAGATGCCATGAAGCCCTCTCTTGAGCATTATCTCAGGTAACATGTGAATGCATCCTGGATTAGGGTGAATGTCTTGAGCTTTTGACCTTTCAGGGTAAGTCAGTTGCTTCAGGACCCACATTGATCATGTTGTTTCCTATGGGTGTAAAGGAAGTAACTTGTGGAGAAAGTCTTTGGGTTCTCCATTTGATTACAAATTTTCTCTCTTGTCATTCATATGTGCTAAGCCTGTTACTGCAACTAACATCACATCGTGACAGTCTTCATGTTGGTTCCAGAAATGTGACAGCAACTCAAGACACAGATGTTTGCATAGTGGGGTTTTGCCCGAAATTTTGGACATGTCTTGTTATATAATGATCCGCACCCACTGTGGGGAGCTGATGAAAATGGGGAGCTGCTAAAAGTCAGTGGAGAGTCATAGCATGAAGGCACAAAACTGAAGTGACCTTATGCTATAGAGCCTGATTTCTGTCCCAATAACAAAGGGGAGAAAGAGACGGCTTTCTCATCAACCAACCAATCTCATCTGAACCTTTGATTGATTGTTAGGCCACAAGTTACACATAATAACCTCTAACCTTCGTTTCATTAGCAATCTACAACGGAGTGCAAGGTGCAAAATTCAGCCCTCATGACCTAATGATTCCATAACCCCATTGCTTCTTGGATGAAATTTTAATAGATTCTCTCCTTGTTGATGAAAATAGGGTGTCTCAATTTTCATTTATATAGTTGGTTTGGTTTTGCCTGATAATGAGCTCAAGAGGATCCACATTGCATCTCCTGGAGATCAAGAGGAGTGGCAAAATCTATGATATAGAGATTACTAGAATTAAACGTTAAAAGACATCTAGAGTTGTACTTGGTCACCAATTGTCGTCATAGTAAAAATTGGTGATTAAATTTTGGTCACTTACATTACTCAAGCACCAAAATCCAGTTGTCAATTACTTCAACTACTGACTATTATCAAAAATGCTTTACATTTGATCCTAAATTAACACAATTGAAAATGCATTTTGAGTGGGATAACATTGCTTTCAAAAGAAATTTAAAAGCCTTTTGTTGGGTCCCTTCCTGGTTTCTTTGTCAAATATTTTTGTCATTTGTAAAATGATTTTGGTAAATAATTGGCAATCAAATTTCAGTTATGTTACAATTGTTTTGGTCATTTTGTCCAATATTTTCAATAGTAATTGGCAATCACAATATTTCACAGTTCAAAATAGATAGTTTGGGTGTCAACATATGGATTTCAATCACCATTTTATTAATGCTATATATTTCACCTGCCCATACACATACATGATGCTTGAAATTCAGTTGCCAGTGAACAAATAACAATATTCAATTCACAATCAAATGATTATCTACACTTTTGATCACCATATCTTGTGACTGTGGGACTGAAGTTTGAAACCTTATTTGAGGATGAAATCACAATATGTACTTAATACTTATATTAATTGATTCACTTGCAAAACGAAAAAGAAAAAGAAAAGTAGTTTATTAAAAACTTTTCAATATGATAAAAGTCAATATCTGCATCAAAGCTAATAAAAACAAAGGTGAGTTTGACACTTGGTGTTAGGGACTCTAGTGTTAAGTCCATTATCACTATACTATACTAGTCATTTAAGACTTAAAACTTAGTTATTTATCACGAAGGTTTTATGTTAAACTAACATTCACTTTAACATTAAGCTATCGCCCATTCAAACATTGGGTGCCACATAGGATGCCACCTAGAATTTTTTAACATTGATTTAACATCAAGTGTGAATGCACCATAACTAACATACCCAACATGATGATGCTACCGTGACATTCAATATCAACTGTATGTACTTGCCACATCAATTTTGAAATACAAGAGCATTTGTATAGTATTTTTTGGATGAAGATTTTATTTAACCCTATGAAACTCCATGGGGCTGATAAGTTAGCAGGGCCTCCAAAAGTACCAGTAGCAAGAAATGATGGGTTTTATACACAACCTTCCTGGAAGGGGGCACATTTTGCTGGGATGGAACCTTGGCCATTAACATGAATGTATTTCATCTCATCTCAGTCATGGTTGAGTTGGGAGTTCAGGGATTAGACTCATCTCAGTCGTGGTCGAGTTGGGAGCCCAAGGATTAGACTCATCTCAGCCGTGGTCCAGTTGGGAGCCCAGAGATTAGACTAAGAAGAAAGTTTAGTAAATCAAGCACAAATTTGCATCACATGAAGGGAGGTTTCACATAACCTTCCCCTTCATGTAACTCACATAACCATCCTGAATTCTGAGCTTCTTATTGGGCTCAACTTGATTTGGAGGTTTTCTCAGTTAGTTAGTTACCTGGGTACAATTTGGCTTTTCCATGCCACATTCTTCAAGTTCTCTAGTTCAGTGTTGACCAGGGTGATTCTGCAACTATGGAAAAAAGCACAAGCTCTATGTGAATGCTTGATCTAGTAGTACTGGTCCAGGAAATAAGTCTTGATTTGGTCAGAGTTGAATGAGAGCCAACAACTGATTGATCAAACATTTGATGTAGTTGGTTGAGAAAAAAGAGCATATATTATGGTTCATGCACAAATCCAACTTGTAACAAAACAAAAGTGAGTTGAGAAGACACGAAAGAGGCAAACATCCAAATGGACAAATTTTAGAAATCTCCCACAAGGTGACCTTGAGGATCTATA